>OGDM01000066.1_pt1 | contig 77580 bp, 70 predicted proteins | sample 1570491 | NCBI WGS metagenome assembly OGDM01 (sample SAMEA2582159, study PRJEB24529) | metagenome
TTCCATTTAAAGGATGCTCTTCCGTGATATTCTCACCCGAATCACAACCATAAACGGCAACGGTACTAATAAAAATGAAAGCTTTAGGAATACCACTATTCTCTAAAGCAGTGCATAAGTTCTTGGTACCCTGAAGATTTACATCAAAAAAGAGTTGTTTCTCTTCTTCTGTTTTAGGAATAGAATGCGCTTTACCTGCAGCATGCAGCACAACATCAAATACCTCTGTAAAGACAGGAATATTCCGAGCTATATCTATCTTATAATCATCTTGGGAAGTAAGTCCAACCGTTTTGATTACATACGTCTTTTCCAAAAGCTGATAGATGTTTCTTCCCAAAAATCCGGAGGCACCGGTAAATAAGAGTTTCATTAATCTTTAATCAAATAACTGATAATATTTATCTAATATAATTTCCTTTGCAAACACTGTATCAGCCACACATCTGGCATTACTCCGGAAAGAGGATAATTGATCACGAGATTCATAAACCGACTCAAACATATCTTTCAATGCAGATGGGTTATTTGGTTCTACAATCCAGCCCAAATTAAATTCTTTGATACACAAAGCAATTTCCGAATCCGCTTCTCCCACCATTAAGATAGGTTTTCCGGCTGCCATAATATTGTAAGATTTTGAAGGTACCCCAAGACCATACATACCGTCACTCAAAGTTACAATAGACACATCACAAGCGTTTAAAAAATCATTCTGCATAGAACGGGGTTGAAATCCTGACAATGTTACGTTATTCCTAACAGAGGCAAATTTCTTGATTGTTTCATACTTGGCTCCTCCACCAATGAATACAAAATGAAGATTGGGATTTTCAACTAAGGAAATGGCGTTCAATATATTATCTAATCCTTGGGCATGCCCCAAATTACCGGCAAATTGAAAAATAAACTTATCCCGACAAGCTAATTCGGCATACATACATGTCTCCTTTTTGTCTAAAGGAAAAACCTCCTTATTATCCGCCCAATTAGATATTAAGGCTATTTTCATGTCTTTATGGACCTTAGAACGAATCACCCGGGCCATATCCCGACCAATAGAAATACAAACATCTGCTTGAGAATACGCTCGATCAAAGAAAAATTTCAGGCTATGATACAGCCGGGAAGAAGAGTTCATCTTACCGATAGCAACCAAATTTTCCGGAAAAATATCATGAACAAGCAGGTAATACTGAATCTTTTTAATTCGTTTTATCCAAGGAACAAACAACAAAAGAAAAGCGGGATTAGTAACGACGAGCAGTTTATCGCCTCGCTTCACATTTTTCAAAATCTTAAACCAAAGTCGGATACTCGAGTTCAATAACCGGAATGTTCGCTTTGCAAAATTGTTTTTATCGATATTCCCACTTAATACACGATGAATGATGACACCATTATGTTTCTCTAATTTAAGTGGTTTATATTCGTCTGTTTCATTATATCTGGCATCCGTACAGATCACATGGACATCCATTCCACTCTTCGCCAAATACTCAGCTATTTCTGTCATATAATACCCTGTAGAAGTAACAATCGGATAATAATACTCAGAAGCAATCCAAATTCTCTTCATTATGAAAGTATTTAATAAAATGAATACAATGATTCATTTTCCTGCATCCAATCATATTGTTCCCGAAGCATCTCTTCATATCCGGGTACAACATAACTAAATCTTGCGGACTTTGCGATCGACTTGTCTATTCCATTTCCATCAAATGGCAGGATCTCAACATCTTGTTTGTGCCATATACGGGAAAACAGATGTAACAAATCATATTTACTTATACCAAGGCCATTACTCAGTTGTATTAAACCGGTTACTCCCTGATCGATGGCCACATCAATGGCTTTCGCCAATTCCAGAGTGGTCACACCTCCCCAAATAGCAGTCTGGAAACCATTCACACAACCATGCTGATGCATAAACCAATGAAACAAGCCTTCGCCATTCTCCTTCAATTCAGGACCTATGATAGAAGTACGGATTGTCAGATCTTTGTCATTGATTATCTCACCGAGTGCTTTGCTACGACCATAAACATCGTCAGCATCCCGGATATCAGTTTCTGAATAGTTACCTTTTTTACCGGAGAAAACACAATCCGTACTGATATGAATCAACTTTGCTCCCACTTCATCCGACAGTTTCTTGAGCAAATGAGGGAACCATGCATTTATCAGAATAGCATTGTCCGGATGTTCTCTGGAACCTCTTATCAATACGCCAATACAATTCAGGATAAAATCAGGACGGACTTCACAAACGAGCCGACTGACAGCATCCCCATCCGTCACATCCACAACAATACTATCATCAGTCAATTGGGTACGATAAACTACATTCACAAGATCGTATTTCCCCGTACATTGCAGATAATAATAAGCCATATGCCCGGCCATACCTGTGGCGCCGAACAACAGAATCTTCTTTTTAACCATAAAAAATAAAAAACAGGAACTAGATTTCTTTATGCCAAACCGTACGGTTGATATAATCTGTATAGGAAAGAATGATACGGACTACTTTTTTAGATACATTATCCGAAGCATAATCAGGAATAGAGTGAATTACGTCTGCATCTTCTGCATACTGGGAAGTTACAATTTCGATAGACTCCAAAATACGGTCACTATTCAATCCGGTCATGATCAGCGTCCCTTCATCCATACCTTCAGGTCGCTCGTGTGCCTGACGGATAGTTATAGCCGGAAAATGAAGAATAGAAGATTCCTCCGTGATCGTACCACTGTCAGAAATAACACAAAAAGCATTCTGTTGAAGTTTGATATACTCCATGAAGCCAAAAGGTTTCATAAACTCAATCATCGGATTGGAATTAATAAAGCCAATAGATTCCAACTTTTTGCGGGTACGGGGGTGGGTGGAAACAATCACCTTTTTATGATATTTGTCCACAATGGCGTTCAGAGAAGAAAGCAGGTCGGAAAAGTTCTTCTCGGAATCCACATTTTCCTCACGATGCGTACTTACAATAAAGTAATCACCTTTTTTCAACCCCTCTTTTTCTAAAACATCATTCTCTTCTATTTCCGCCTTATGATAGATCAAAACCTCTGTCATTGGCGATCCGGTTTTGATCACGGTCTCCGGACGTAACCCTTCAGCCAGCAAGTATTTACGTGCATGCTCTGAAAGAGGCATATTGATATCACTCAAATGATCCACAATCTTACGATTGATCTCTTCAGGAACACGCTGGTCAAAACAGCGGTTACCAGCCTCCATATGAAAAATAGGAATCTTACGCCGTTTTGCGGAAATCACGGAAATACAGCTATTAGTATCACCATACAACAATAAAGCATCCGGTTTCACTTGGTCCATCAATTCATCCGATTTACGGATTACATTGGCTATCGTCTCTGCGGCATTCTTTCCGGCAGCATCCAGAAAATAGTCTGGCTTACGGATGCGAAGTTCCTGAAAAAAGATTTCATTCAGTTCATAATCGAAATTCTGACCGGTATGGACCATAATATGTTCAGTGTATTTGTCCAACTCAGCCATCACACGACTCAACTTTATGATCTCAGGACGAGTTCCGACAATCGTCATTACTTTAAGCATACATCCTCCTTTATCATATCAAGTTTCAATAATAACTGTTTCATACCGTCCACATCCAAACGATGGGTATTATGTGAATGGTAGTCCTCGAATTTAGAGACCTTCTCTTGTCCTTCCACAAAATATTTATCATAATTAAGATCACGGGCATCACAAGGTATCCGATAATAATTACCCATATCTTCCGCCTTGGCCATTTCCTCACGAGTCACTAATGATTCATAAAGTTTCTCACCATGGCGTGTACCGATAACACGTACAGGGGTATCCATTTTGTAAAGTTCCTTTAAAGAACGGGCTAACGTATCAAGAGTAGCTGCAGGTGCTTTTTGGACAAACAAGTCGCCATTATGCCCATGCTGAAAAGCATAAATCACCAGATCAACCGCATCATCCAGTGTCATCATAAAACGGGTCATGTTCGGATCGGTTATTGTGATATCCTTACCGGCCTTCATTTGCTCCACCCACAAAGGGATCACTGATCCGCGGCTTGCCATCACATTGCCATAACGGGTACAGCAGATGGTAGTTTGACCACCCTCTCCCATTTGACGTCCTTTAGCAATAGCGACCTTTTCCATCATGGCTTTACTGATCCCCATGGCATTGATAGGATAACAAGCCTTATCCGTCGAGAGCACAACTACATTCTTGACTCCATGCTCGATGGCTGAATCAAGCACATTCTCAGTACCTAATACATTTGTCCGAACAGCTTGAACAGGGAAAAACTCACAAGAGGGAACCTGTTTCAGTGCAGCAGCATGGAAAATATAGTCCACCCCATTCATCACTCCATCCACAGAACGTTTATCACGCACATCACCAATGTAGAATTTCACCTTCTTATTTTGAAGGCGATGGCGCATATCGTCTTGCTTCTTTTCATCACGGGAAAAAATACGAACCTCTTTGATATCGGAATCCAAAAATCTTTTCAATACAGCATTACCAAAGGAACCTGTTCCACCAGTAATTAAAAGAACTTTATCTTTAAAAAGCGACATAATTGTTTATTCTTATATATAAAATATGGTATCTTTAATAAAAGAAAAAAAAGTCCAAAAGGAAATCTTAATAAAAAAGCAAAAACACTTTTTTTCTCCAAAGATCTTAAATAGTCAGTATTCAAAGCTCTATAAAACTCACACCTTCTAAGTAATGAGACAGAAGAATTCAATAACATTAATGCAATGTTAAATCTTAGGATTGTCAAATATCCAAAATATTCTTTTACAATATTAGTAGTAGCAAAGACATCATTATAATCCTTAGAAATAATATTTAAAATATAAAATAAAGATTCTATTTTAGAATTAGAGTTTAATGATCTAGTAATCGAATTCTCTCGAATTTTGTAGATGTACGTACTATCAGAAATAGCTACAACCCTTGAAGCCATTTTAGATAAACGATATGACCAAATAATATCTTCATGTAACAGATTTGGAGTAAACTTAACATCACTCAATTCTAAAAAAAGTCTCTTATATAATTTATTACATGCACTAACATTCCACTCACGCATTAAAAAAGATCTCAAAATTTCTTGACCTCTCTTTTCTCCCATTTGTAGAGTAGGGATATGTACAGAAGCATCTACACCAACTAATTTTATATTTGCAATCGTAAAATCGGCATCTACGTTAACAATTCTATCATAATGTTTTTCGATACAATCTTGCGTTATCTCATCATCCGAATCCATAAAAAAGACATACTCTCCCCTAGCTTTTTGCAAACCAGTATTTCTTGCAACAGAAAGGCCTTTATTCTTTAAATGAGTATAAATATATACATCTTTCTTGCGTGGATGATCTTTTAGAATTTCTCTAATAATATTCATACTATTATCCTGTCCGCAATCATCAACTATTATATATTCTATAGATTTGAATGTCTGATCTAATGCTGACATTAATGTTTCCTTTATATATAATTCAACATTATATACAGGAATTACAATAGAGACTTTATACATTAGCATCCTAATTAAGAACAAAAAATATATCTATTTTTCAATATCATCAACCGCATAAAATAAGGACTTAATAAAAACGAACAATTAGCTAGTAAGAATACAATAGATAATATTTTTAGCTTTATATCACCTTTACAAAAGATTATCCAAAAAATTGTCAACTGTTTCATTCTTATCATATTATTAAATTCTTGCTTAGCTATTTTATTCTTTGTCACTATTTCAGCAACCTTAGTTGTTATTGCTTTAAGATTCTCTTTTATAAGAGAAAATATATTCATTCCACATGTAGTTAATACTGAATAATCACCTATAAATAATCTATTTACTTCCTCATTCATTGTAAATCCAAAGAAAAACAATTGTTGTTGCTGTGATATAAACAAATGGTTATATAACATCAAATCTCTTTTAATTCGACTTTCGCCATTTCTAGTTAGTCGATATTTTAATAAGGGGATTGGTATTACACCCAACTTATACCTATTTCTTATAAGCCTACACCATAATTCATAATCTTCGACTACCAATGCAGTTTTATCATCTTTATATTTATTATTCTTGAAAACGCTAGCTTTTCCCATCACTGACGGATGCACTAAAAAAGACCCGAAAATTGTATATAAACTTAATATTGTAGAATTGGTTAGCCCTATAGAATGTATTCCTCTTATCCTACCTTTAGAATTCATTAAATAAACTTGACTTCCACAGATATCCAAATCTTTTTCTAGAATAAATTTGAGTTGATGTTCAATACGATTAGGTAAAGCAACATCATCAGCATCCATTCTAGCAATATAATCTCCAGTCGCCAAATCAATAGCTTTATTAAGAGTTTTTATAAGCTTCAAATTACATTCATTTGTAACGACCCTCACATTATTATATTGAGTAGCATAATTTGACAACAGTACCGAAGTATTATCTATCGAACCATCATCCACACATATTATTTCTATATTCCTATGCGTTTGAACAATTATGGAGTCTAATGCCTCTGACAAGTACTCTGCAGCATTATAACACGGAATAATAACACTTACTTTGATTTTACTAATATCCATTATAACAACATAAAATTATCAAATTCGAATCCAACTCTCTGTAAATATGTTAGGATCTTTAAACAAAGACTTAAACCACCTAATCGGAGCAATCATTATTTTATCAGAATGTTTATTTAGTTGAGCAGCCCACCAACTAAAAGTACTATTAGCAATTATATTATGATGACATAGGCTCATCAAAAACATATCTATATAACTATCTTTTCCCTTGTTATTATTCACAAAAGTTACATTAGACACATTTATTATACTTTTTGCCCAATCTATATCATCTGAAAACACAAAAAAGAATGGATCATCAACACATTTCAATATATACTCTATAGCTTTCTGATAATATTCCTCATTACAAATATCGCCGTATATATTTCTATATTTTGGAAGAAGATAATCACCGCGTCTTATATGTATACTAATAGAATTATTTGCCTGAATCTTAGTCATTATAAAAGAATTTGTAACATCTAATTTCAATGGCCATCTAAAATTCAATACAATATCAACATCCTCCCAAAAATATTTATCCTGCCAAAACCCCTCAAATAATACACCATTGACATCCAGACGCCCATCTGTTGATATATATTGTCTGTTTTTAAAAATCTTATTTATTAGCTTAATAGATTTTACAATTAAATCTGTACTCAAAGATGAATTTGGTAGCTTTACCTCAAAGACCTTCTCTATTTCAAGTCCATTGTGGGCTCTTAATCCCTTTTTAGGGTAATAACCATAAATATTATCTTTATCACAACGCATATCTAACCAAAGATAAAACACATATTGAAAAAGTTGATTACCTAATCCTCCTTGAAAAGTTACAATTTTCATTTATATTTACTTTTATACATATAATTTTTAACAAATAGAGAAAAATTAGCAATATTAATATTTCTAACATTTTCTGCATTAAATTATCACCAAAACTTGGAGTTAGAATTAATTGAGGAAAAAATAATAAATTAAAGCCAATAGCTTTTAACCAGTAAGAAGGGTGGACAAGAAAAGTTAAAATGATTCTCAAATATAAAAAGTTAATGAATATCGAAATAATAACAAACATCCACCCCTGCCACAAGGAAACTAAAAAGGCAGAGGTACCGACATTTGCGTACTCAGAATTTCCCAAGTTCAACAATTCAGGTATTCTTCGAGATGGTGTACCAGCAACAGTACCATTATAACTAGTTGGAGTTGGCTTCGCATTCCAAATAGCCCGAGGCATATATTTAAAAAGGCTTCCAACATAAGGCTCATACCCAGCAAATCCTTCACCATCTCTCGTAATAAGAGTTGTACTATATGCTATACTATTCAATTTGAGATTCAAATGATATAATGTCAATTCTGCAATTGATTTCATATCAGACGAGTCCAATTGGGAACCTGATCTCTTAGCTGATAAAAATGGCAAAAGAAGCGAAACACATAGTAAAAGAATAACCAAAGGCGAAAAAAAAGATAAATATCTCCCACGTTGTATATAATGCCATTTTTTTATAATATAAAGCCATATGAAAATCACTAAATATATTCTCGCACCACCAATAAATGATGAGTATAAAGTAGATAATATGATAAAGAAAAGAAAAAAGCGATTCTTCTTATTATGACTACCACAAAATATATTAACATAAAAATATGAAGATATATAAGTTGAAAAGAACGATAAGAGAAAAAAAGTACCATTTTCCACCGTATCAATATCATTATTTTCTAGATAGTTTGATCGAAAAAACAAATTATATAGAAATAATGACAATGAATATATAATCAAGATATTCTCTTGTACTTTAACGTTTGAAGCCTCTTCAAACGTTAAAATTGATTTCAATTTCCACTTTAAAGAAAATCTAAACAATAACAAAATTAATAAATAAAAATAAACTTCACCTATTGCAAACAAATTATACTCTTCAATTTCTATCCCTACCATTGATTCAAAAAAATACCAATAATCACAATTGCTTAAGAGTATAGGTAATGTATACCATAATGTAAAGGAAACCAAAAGGACTAAGGTAAAAAATATAGGTACTCTATTACTTTTATGCAATGAAAAAAGTAATAGATAAATCCCTATAATTCCACAAAAGAGAACAAACAATCTAAAACTCATAATAATTAGAAATTTATTTTCTCACAAATTTCTGTTTTATTCGAGAAAATATATTAATGTTTGTTTTAATCAAATCTTTAGTAAATGCTTTATAAAGGAAATAAATAAAAAGCGTAAAGTTACCTCTTTTTATAGCACATGAGGCATAACTCACAGATGCAGATACATATTGATAAATTAAATCTTTTCTTATTTTAGGATAATAAAATGACATTCTATTAATTTGATTAAGCATAGCCTTTTGACTCTTTATGGAATTTAGATGGGTCATAGTAACACCTTGACTATGTATTCTATAAACTCCCATCATATCACTGATATAATGAATACGACCGTGTTGTGACAAATTTATAAATATATTAAAATCACCACAAAAGCCACCTATTTTATTACAAAGCACCCAATCTAAACTTATTTTCCTATAAAGAACGCTACAAGTAGGTACAAGCCAATTATTTATAATATCCCATGCAGATATTTCAGATTTAGCTATATTAACAAAATGAGTTGTATTTCCATTCTCTAATTTCCAAACACTATGAAAACACATAGAATAGTCCGTATGACTTTCTAAAAAGTCTACTTGTTTTTGCAATTTTAACGGATCTGTCCAATAATCATCTCCTTCACATAGAGCTATATACTTACCTCTACAAAATTCTAAATTCCTTAAAAAGTTCCTTATGGATCCTAAATTTTCAGAAGGTGAAACTAAACGTATTATATTAGGGTATTTACAATAATATTCATAACATATATCTGATGTACTATCCGTGCTACAATCATCACTTAATATTAATTCAATAGTAAAGTCTGTCTTCTGCATTAGCACTCCATCTATAGCTTGCCTAATATAATCTTTCTGATTATATGTAATCATACTAACAGATACGACTACATCCTGTAGAATATTATTTTCCATGAATTAAAATTTCAAGTTCATTCAACATTCGTACAGCAAACTCATGCGTTATAAATTTAGGATTGTTTTTAAGTCTCTCCATATTTACACCATTTAAAATCATTTTCTTATCAAAAACTATATCATTTAAAGAAGCAAATAAACCTAAAGAAGTAAGATAACGTATAAAAAATTCACAAGACTGTCCTATAGACACATTCATGATTCCAAGTAAAATATCCCTCTTCTTCCTATAAACAGTCATATTAAGATCCGGAGATAAATTCACATCTAGATCACTCAAATTATATTGAAAAAGAAAAGGAAAAGTCAAAGCTACGGCATGTCCATGCGGATATCCATAATTTGTAGTAAAAGGATAAGAGAATGCATGAGGGGCTGTTGTCTTTGTTAGATTAATTGCTTTACCCGCCCAAAATGATCCCCTAGAAACATTATCTCTAACTGATTCTGTTGGAGACTCTACAACTGACAAAAGATTTCTCCAAAGTAAATTAATTGATCTTAGAGCATACTTATCCGATTCCTCTGTAGCATTTACATTCCAATAAGCTTCTATGGCTTGAGCCAAAGCATCAAAGCCAGTACACGCTGTAAGATATTGTGGATTCCGATAGGTAAATCTTGAATCCACAATGGCAACATCTGGTAATATGTCTCTATGAGCAACAGAATATTTAATATTATCTTTATATAAAACGGCAAAATGGGTTGCTTCACTACCTGTTCCCGCCGTTGTAGGCAACACAATCAACGGAAGCAGATCCTGTTCTTTTCTAAAAGAATTGCCTGTCTTATCACCTGAATAAGAAAAGAAGAAACGAATAAGTTTTGCCATATCCAATACACTTCCGCCACCTATAGCCAAAACTAAACTACTTCCGCTATCATTCAAAAGTTCAATCCCTTTTTCCAAATCCTCCATTTTAGGATTTTTATCAAAATCACAAAATTCCACAACCTCACATCCCAACCTAAGAAATACAGAGTTTAAAGCCATCTCTGCTCCGCAATATTTATATGACTCTTTACCTCTTAAAAGAAATAGTTTTGAAGGAGAAAACTTTTGTAAAATAGAAAATAGTTCATCTGAAGAAGAGTTGCCCAAATATACACGCTGTTTCATACCAATACTAAAATTGACGCATAAATGCTACTTTATTTTCAATCGGACTAGTCGTAGGACGCCCTAAATCTGCTCGAGCTCCTTTTTTTACTTTTATTTCTAAAAAAACTGGACCACACATTCTTTTTATATCCTCAATTGCCATCTCTAAGGAATCTGAATCACTCACAGAAAAAGCTGCATGGTATCCACAAGCCAAAGCTATTTTTGAGAAATCAAGATCTAATCCGACTGTAGGTTGTCCACCAACTGAATCATGGGCTCCGTTATTAAAGACAACATGTATATAATTATTAGGCTGCATAGAACCAACAATAGCCAATCCTCCCATATGCATTAAAGTAGCTCCATCTCCATCTAAACAATAAACCGTTTTATCCCGTTTATGAAGAGCAATTCCTAATGCTATTTGAGAAGCATGTCCCATAGAACCTACCGTCAGAAAATCACTTGCATGACTTTGTCCCGACTTCTCTCGATATTCAAATAATTCGCGAGAAATCATTCCTGTAGTGGAAACGATTACACTATTATCCAACACCCCAGACGCTACGATTTGTATAGCTTCTTCTCTACCCAATGACAAATTACTTTTTTTACCACCTTGAAGTTTATAATCTTCAAAAGTTTCTTTTGAGATTATAAAAGCAAAAGGCTCATTAGTCTTCTGAATATGAGCTAACGCAAATTCTAATTGAGCTAAAAATTCAACATTACTTTTAGCTAATACTTGATTCTCAATTCCCATAGCATCAAATAAAGGAATTGTGACTTTGCCTTGTTTTACATGTTGCGGTTCATCTTTCACTCCAGGCTCCCCACGCCAACCAATTAACAATAATAAAGGAATATTATAAACCTCTTTATCAATCAGGGACATTAAGGGATTAACCGCATTACCTATTCCTGAATTTTGCATATATACCACAGGTGTTCTTCCTGTTGAAAGATAATAACCGGCAGCAAGTCCTACAGCTGCTCCTTCATTTGCTGCAATTATGTGATTTTGTGGAGAAAAGTGATCAGTAATATAAGCACAAACACTCTTCAACAAGGAGTCTGGAACTCCAGAAAAAAAATCCAGCTGACGATTTTGTAATGAATCAATAAAATATTTGGGAGAAATCATAATTCAATTATTTGGTACCAGGTATTAATTCCAAAATTTCTTTAACAGGCATGCACAATTCATTAGCCTCATAAGAACGCCCATGTGATAAAATGGATTTTGCAGTATTGAGCATAGCGGGATAAGCACTTCGAAGCATATGATTAGCATAGATTACAATATTAGCTCCCCATAAAGATAACTCTTCTTCTGTCACATGATTATAAGTTGTAGGTACAACTACAATAGGAACGGATTGATTAGCAAGACGAAGTGCCTTACAGAAAAGCCTTATATCTTCTCCTGATTTATCCTTACTATGAATCATAATACCATCAGCACCAGCCTCAATATACGCAAGAGCTCTTTCCATCGCATCTTCTTGTCCTTTTCCTGCTATAAAACTTTCTATCCGAGCAATAATCATGAAATCATCAGTAATTTGTGCACGCTTACCTGCACGTATTTTATTACAAAAGCCATCAATCGTATCTTGAGTTTGTATCGCATCCATTCCAAAAAGGGAATTCTTTTTTAATCCAATCTTATCCTCAATAATTACAGCAGAAATACCCAAACGTTCCAATGTACGAACCGTAAAAACAAAATGTTCTATTTTACCTCCTGTATCACCATCAAAAATTATGGGCTTCGTTGTACACTCTAACGCATCATTCAAATCATGAAGTCGAGTCGTTAAATCAACAGCTTCAATGTCCGGCTTACCTTTAGATGTGGAATCTGTCAAACTACTGGACCACATGCCATCAAACTCGCGCCTTATTCCATTTACTTCAACCGAAGTATTTTCTATAATCAATCCCGTAAGGCCACTATGTGATTCACAGATACGAACAATCGATTTTGCTTCTATTAAACGCCTCAGTCTTTTTAAGCGAATTTCTGGAGTCGTCCCTATTTCTTTCAATTTAGAGTTAAGTTGGGTGGAAGAGATACCTTTTGTATAAGGAACATCAATAACTTTTCCACCCCATTTAGAGATCGTATCAATAACTCTCTGCCGAGTTTCTTTCTGTACTCCTTCTTTCCAGTCATCACCATGAACAACGAAATCAGGCCTTAACAACTCTAAATTTGGTACATAATCAAGAGTGGATTGGGGGATAACCTCCTCCACACCTTTCAAATTTTTCACGATTAACGAACGCTGTTCATAATTCAAATAAGGAAGCCGCTTATAACTAGAAATAGCTGCATCTGTTAAGACCCCAACAGTCACATATCCTAATTTCTGAGCCTCATGAATAATATTTAAATGTCCTGGATGAATGATATCTGCACTCATACCAACATATACCTTTTTCCTATCTATCATAATATTTTATTTAAATATAACTCTACTGTAATGTTGAGTTCTATCCTTTAAAGGGGGATAGCTCATGAAATCTCCATATTTAGATCTCAGTATTTTTTCCGGATGGTTAGGAATGGGAAATAACTTACCATTAAACTCTCCCTTTTTCAAAGGAAGCAAATCATCTGTATATACTGGTGCACATAGTGTTGCTGGATCACACCACCACTGCTCCTTACCCCAAAAACAGTTAACTAAAGTATAATATGACCACATTATGAAATAATATGGAAGTAAAATATTTCGTTTTCCAGCCTTTAACCGAAAACATTTGTTCAGCATTTCAAAATACCCTTCCATCTTCAAGTAAAACTTAGAACTTCTTTTTACCTTCCAACATCTAAAAACATCTAAACAAATACCTCTAAATTTTAATTTATTATCTTCCGGCCATAAAACACATTCTGTTTCTGATTCTTTTAAGCGAAGCTTACTAAAAGGGCACCAATAGATAGCATCCGTGTGCTCATCATGAACAATATATTTATGGTCTAACTGCTCTCTTAGCAATTGGATACCCTTAACATAATCTTCTTCAAAAACACAAATATCCAAGTCATCATCCCAAGGTATAAATCCTTTATGCCTCACAGCCCCTAATAATGTGCCGTAAGACAAGAAATATCGAATATTATTTTTCTCAAAAATAGAATCAACTTGCAAAAGAATCTCCCATAAAGTACTTTGTACCTTCTCTAAGGCCTCATTTCCATAAGAGGCATAAAAATCAGTTTCTTCTTTCATCTTACTTTTAAATTAAGCCTTCAACCATATCAATACTAAAGACAGGAATTTGTTTATACACAGAAACATCATGACGTTCTTGGTATGAATCATCTATAAAAATAGAATTCAAATTATCAATGTAATCAGACTTCTTTTCTTCAGGTTTTAGATGTATAACCCGATCAAAAACTTGAAGCAAACGATTATTTTCCAAAGTTTTATATATATTATCAGAATGGCGAGTCAACAATGTTATTTTAATTTTATTATTAATACACTTATATAAAAATGATACTAACTGAATATTTATTTGGCTTTTACCGAGTAGTATACAATCATCAAAATCAACAAACACTTCATCATAATGTAAAGCTATTCTATACACATTAGTTAAAGAACGATCTAATTCTAAAGAATAGTCATTCTCTATAATACCAACATCTATATCAAAAGCATCGTATAAGGATAACAGTGCAAAGTTGACTCCCTTTAGTCTAAATAAAGAAGAAGAACCTCCAAATCTTGATGCAACTTCCAATAAACATAATTCTCCACTCTTATTCCTCTTTAACTGAACGAACCATGCCCCTCTAAAACGCATATTTGCATTTATTTTTTCAACAATAACCTCAAATTCGTCCAATCCTTCCCGAACAGGGACAGTATTAACACTAATCCCATTCATAACCCTTCGGCGTTCTCTGGGAGCCCAAAATAGCAATTCACCTTTACGATTGGTAAAACAATCCACAGTATATTCATCAAAAGGAAGATATTCACAATACAAACTATCTGGATAATCTTCATGATAATCTTCCAAAGCTTTCTGGTTTTTTATTAATTTAGTTCCACGTGAACCATAGCCAACATCCGGCTTGGCAAAAATTGGAAAAGTATCAATTTCATTGTATGTATATAGCCGAGGTGTCAAAATATAAGCATTCAAAGCCATATATGTTCGATATTTGGACAAGCAGATATCGACCGTCTCAACAGGAGAACATATAACTTTACACCCTAATATGTTTTCATTATTTTTTAGAATAGAAATCACTGAATCCATTGCAGGGAAAATAGCATCAATTTTATATTTTTGAACGATACCGTTTATTACTGGAATAAAATCAGAACTAGTGATGAAAGGTACTGTACCCACATATTCATCATAGACAAATCTACCATGATCATCTATACTATTAGCACCTATTAATCGAAAATGAGGTGAGAAATGAACCGAACGATAAAACTCTAAAGCGATCTCAGAGCCACAAGGAAAAACTAATATATTTTTCTTCACAGATTACCTTATTATTAATAATAAAATTCGATTGATATAGTCTATTGATAAACCAGCATATATTGGCAAACAAATCACACTGTTTGCTATCCTATTCGCAATGGGCAAATTATCCGGATGTGCGGATTCCAGCCCACGATAAGTGGAAAACTCACTTATTAACGGATAAAAATACCTTCTGCCGAGTACGTCATTCTCTTTCAACTTGAAGTAAAGTTCATCACGAGTCAGACCATATTCCTCAGCATTTATAAAAATAGGAAAATAAGAATAGTTGTGACGGACACCGGGCATATCCTCCATGAAACGGATACCGGGGATATCTTTCAAAACATCACGATATTGAACGGCAACTTTACGACGAGCCTCAATGGCGGAATCAACTTGTTTCAAATTCAATAGTCCATAAGCGGAACGGACTTCATCCATCTTACCATTAATACCAGGGGCAACGATCGTCGTTTCACCGGCAAAGCCAAAATTCTTCAGATAATCAATACGTTTCTTGGTCTGTTCGTCGTGACAGACCAGAGCTCCACCTTCAATCGTATTATAGACCTTCGTAGCATGAAAACTCAGAGTGGACATATCACCGGATTCAAGTATTGACTTGCCGTTTACCTCCACACCAAATGCATGGGCAGCGTCATAAATGACCTTCAAACCATATTTATCCGCAATCTCTTGAATACGAACCGTGTCACAAGGTTTGCCATAAACATGCACAGGCATAATAGCAGTCGTCTTGGGAGTAATAGCGGCCTCTATTTTTTCAGGATCCAGATTACAGGTTACAGGATCAATATCCACAAACACCGGCTTAATCCCGTTCCACCACAGAGAATGGGTAGTGGCAACAAAACTATAAGGAGTCGTAATCACTTCACCGGTTATACGTAATGCTTGTAAGGCACACATTAAAGGAAGTGTACCATTAGTAAAAAGACTAATATAAGGTACCTTTAAATACTCACATAAAGCCTGCTCCAACTTCTGATGATAATGACCATTATTAGTGAGCCATTTACGATCCCAGATATCCTCAAGATAAGGAATAAAGTCATCCAAGGAAGGAAGAAGTGGAGAAGTAACCGTGATTAGTTTTTCATCCATCTTAATATTATATTACTTTTTTTGAACACAAGAGAGTATGAGCTGTTTGACTTCAAGATATTCTTCCAGATTCAACTTTTCATATACAAGAAAAGACAACAAAAGACCTGAAAAGCATTGCAAGGGGAGCATGACATATATTGAAATATCAAGAAAAGAAATAATCCACATGACAAAAGCGACAAACAATGAAACAGCAAACGTCGGAAATACATCTTTGATCTGCTCTATTGTAGGATACCGGATTAAACCGGCAGAATAATAACTATTCAGAAAATAAGCTATAAAGGAGATTAAGACACTACCCCACAACATATATTCTATACCATACATAATACCTAGAAAAATGGGAATGACCGCTATTATTTTTTTTATGATTTCTAATTTGAGAAACAGATCAGACCGACCCTTCACCTGCAAAATATTCAAATTAATGGCATGAAGAGGATATAACATTCCGGCAAAACAAATGATCTGAAGATAAGAGACTGACACCAGCCATTTCTCACCGATTAATAACAGTATCAACGGCTTAGCCACAGCCGCCAAACCAAGCATACAGGCAAAAGAGATCAGCATGGTAGCCTTTATCACACGGCGGTAAGCTTCACGTAAACGTTCCGGTTCATCCTGGATAGAGCTCAGAACGGGATAGCTGACACGCTGTACCACGCTAGTCAGATTACTGGAAAAAATTGTATTAAACTGCTCGGCACGTGTATATTGACCCAACTGGGCGGAACTGTAAAAGCGTCCGATAACGATATAGTAGATGTTCTTGTAAAGCGTATCGAGTAAACCCGATAACAGTAATTTTGAGCCAAAGCCGAAAAGGCATTTAAAACTATCTGCGGAGAACTCACACATCGGACGCCAAGCACTGTAAAGCCAAAGGAAGACGGTATTCAGTAACTGCCGGGAGACCTGTTGTCCAACCAAACTCCAGACACCGTAGCCATAGAAAGCCATCACGATGCCAATTCCACCACTGGATAAAGAAGCTATCAAAGAGATTTTGGTTTGTGTTCTAAAATCAATCTCCCGCACCATAATAGTGCGTTGAATGATACCTAAAGAATTAATGATTAGAACAAGGCCTATAACTCTTGTAACAGGAATCAATATAGGTTCATTAAAAAAAGAACTGATAGAAGGGGCACAAAAATAAAGAAGGACATATAGGATGACACCAACCACCAGATTAAAAAAAAAGACTGTGTTATAATCAATACGCTTTATATCCGTTTTGCGAATTAACGCATTGGAGAATCCACTGTCAATAATAGAATTCGAAATAGCGATAAAGATGGCAATCATAGCCATAATGCCATATTCTGCAGGAGTAAGTAAACGCGCAAGTACCAATCCGACCAGAAATGAAACACCGGAACTGGAGATGTTATCAGCAAAACTCCATCCCATTCCCTTAACCGTTTTATGCTTTAAGGATTCGCTCACCCTTCTATCTCTTTTATTACTTTCAATAAATACTTTCCATACTGGTTCTTCAGCATAGGATAAGCCAGTTCACGTAACTTCTTTGAATCAATCCAGCCCTGACGGAAAGCAATGCCCTCCAAACAAGCTATTTTTAGGCCTTGACGCTTCTCTATTACTTCTATAAAGGTGCTTGCCTCAGACAAAGAATCATGGGTACCCGTATCAAGCCAGGCAAAGCCACGTCCCAATACCTGAACTTTCAGATCCTGAGAAAACAGGAATTGCTGATTTACGCTGGTGATTTCCAGTTCTCCACGGGAAGAAGGCTTGATCTGTTTTGCGATCTCAACAACCCTATTGGGATAAAAGTAAAGTCCAACAACCGCATAGTTAGATTTAGGAGTATCAGGTTTCTCCTCAAGGCTGAGGACATTCCCATCCCTATCAAATTCAGCTACCCCATAGCGTTCCGGATCTTCAACCCAATAGCCAAAAACCGTAGCCTTATTTTGTAATTCTGCGGATACTACAGCTTCCTTCAACATCTTAGTAAAAAAGCTACCATAAAAGATATTATCGCCAAGAACCAGACATACAGAATCACCGCCTATAAACTTCTCACCAATGATAAATGCCTGTGCCAAACCGTCGGGAGAAGGTTGTTCGGCGTACTCAAAACGTACTCCAAAGTCAGAGCCGTCACCCAGCAAACGTTGAAAGCCGGGTAAATCGTATGGAGTGGAGATAATCAATATTTCACGAATCCCTGCCAACATGAGTACAGAGATAGGATAATAGATCATCGGCTTATCAAATATCGGAAGCAACTGCTTGCTGACTCCTTTGGTGATCGGATATAAGCGAGTGCCGGAACCACCGGCCAAAACAATGCCTTTCATGATAATAGATTACAGGTCAAATATTAATCAATATAACTATTCGGATACTGATTTTCCTCTATCATCTTCAGCATATCTACAGTCTCCTGCTCATCTATCGATAAAGTTTTATTATCCCAGTAATCTATAATTGCATGAGCTTCCTTTGCCAACTCTTCTTCAAAAACTTCTCCATAACAATATGTCAAAAGCTGACACTTGAGCAAAGAAGACGGGAGAGACTCTAACACAAGCAAGGAACGATCCAGAATAACCTGTTTCTTAGACTCCTTGTCGCCATAATCATAGATTGTTGCATTGTAGCCCATCAAGAGAGCCAGGCAAAGTCGTGCTTCTTCTTCCGGATTATCTCCTTTCAAAGCAAACAAAGCATCAGATTTTTGAAGCACTTCAGTGTTTAATTGACGGAAACTGTCGGTATAGATAGGAGAACCGTCAGCACCCAAATACAATAATTCGTGAGCCACATGTTGCAGCTCATGAATCTGGGTCATAAGAGTATTCATTTTATATGATAAAATATTACTGATTACGGTGCGAGAATGCGAAGGTAGCTTTTAGGAACCTTGACACTGGCAGATAAAACGCCACGAATTCGGATAGTGACATAAGTACGATTAGAAAGACTGGCCAGTTCACCTTCAACTCCACAAAAATCTCCCTTGATGACTTGTACTTTGGTGCCAACTGCGAAACAATCATCGTTGAGGATAACAGCAGCAGGATCGAGATTCATGACAAACATAAAATCTTTCATCTGCTTATCGGGAACAATAAGCATACTCTTAGTGTCAAAATCACGCATATAGAAAAGACGCACCCCGTATTCATTGGCAATAGCACAAGCAAACTCTTTGGTAGCATGTACAAAAATAAGATTACGAATGACAGGAACTTCTACACGACGCCGGCGATATTTCAATTGACGAATGACAAATTGGGTCGGCAAAAAATACTCGACACCTATTTTCTCTAATGCGTCACGAGTAGTAAGCTCCTGATCCTTACGGGTACGGGCAGCGAACCAATATTCTTGTTGTTGAGACATTTAGAAGGATATATTCCTGAGTGATTTACTTAAGTCCGGGTATGCTTCGCAGTTGGGTGAGACTCTTTTTCTCAGCCAAACTGCAAGATTTTTTATGACTTATTTTAGGTGGAAACGAACGGATTCGATCAATTGATGTTTCAAAAAACGTTCGTCTTTTGAAACATCAATTATGGAGATAAAAGCCCACATACAAAATAAGTAAAAAGCTGTTTTTATTACCAGATTATTATCTGATAATCAGTACATAAAGAAGTCTATTTAGTTTTTCATCTAAAAATATTTTGCACATCAAAATTTAGTTTATACCTTTGTGCTATTAAACGAACGTCTTTTGAAACACATTCACTGCTGATTATCAGTTAATTACAAAAGAATTCACCCTTTTTATCCTTTTCACATTTGCCACACAACATACTGATTATAAACAAATTACACAATAAGATAAACTCTTCATTATTCTATTTATAAAGGTTTAGAAACTATATACTCCCAAAAGCATTCTGTCACATTGTATTTTGAGTAGCCTCAGGAATCCCTTATTTACGGACCACTGACTAAGTTGTTATAAAAAACACCGGGATTCTATTTTCACCAATATCATATCTCCACCAAATAAATCAGATCACCAGTCAAAAGATCGATAAACATGCACTAATTTCAATCAGTAAGCAACGGAAAAGCCATCCTATACCTCCAAAATAACATTCAGGAATGATTCATATTGACCTATGCTACAGAAAAGAATTCTATAGTTTTTGTTCAATAAATGAAACCGCTAGGCAAAAAGTAGGAGGATTTTCAATGAAAATGAATTTCGTAACTATACGAAGTTAACTTCGTATTTTTTTATAACTAACTTCTTCTTCACAAGAAGTTAATGTTTTGCAAAGACGAAGTTAACATCGTATAAAGAGTACACGTATGAAGAAACGAATTAAAGGCAAGTTAATGCTCCATCACTTGCCATTTCATCACTTTCTCAAGACAACAAGATTTTTAAAACAAGAAAGAAGCCGACTTAAAGATATCAGAATCTCTATTTTACTATCAGAATAACAGAAGAGGCAAACTTAATGAGGAATGGAAAAAGAAGTCGACGAGAGATAAAACCCTTACCTCTCGTCAACCAATACTATTTTTATGATCGTGATACTTGGAATCCCTTATCAGATAACGTCATTTCGACAAAACGTGCCCGCGGATTCGGAGCGTTTTCTGTCAGTATCTTACGAATACGAACAGCAGCTTGCGGATCTTTCGCTACCATATATAAGTACCCGCCACCACCGGCTCCCGGCAATTTATATCCCAAGGTATAATCTTTTATCAGATCGATAATTGCCTCCACAGCCGGAGGATTTGTTCCGCTATCCAATGCTTTGTTTTGTTCCCAGGTTTTTCCTACCAAACGGCCAAACTCAACAAAACTTCCACGCTGTATAGCTTCATTCATATCCAATGCATGCGCCTTCATTTCCGAGAGTAAATTGAGATGCAACGATGAATTGAGGAACATGGAACTGACTATTTCTGCCAAGATCCCTTTTGCCGTACGAGTTATACCGGTATAATAAAGCAAGTGACAGTCTTTGTATTCAGGATGCGTAAATAAATGATCGGGTAGCCAACGCACCAATGGACTTTGAGCAAAGCCGGCCTCGGTCTGAAGAAGCTTCACACCCTGCAACACACCTCCATACTGATCCTGCCATCCACCGCCGGTAGTCAGCAATTGTTCAAGGACAAGAGTACGTTGACAAATCTCATTTTTATCCCAGGCTAAACCACAGAAATCGTTAATGGCACCAAGTACGGTAGAAGCCAGAATGGAACTGGTGCCCAAACCGGAACCGGCAGGAATAGCAGCCAATAAAGTCACTTCAATACCTGCACCGAAATCTTTAAGCTGTTCCTCTAATGAAGCATAAGATACAGCAGAAAACGCAGGTGCAAAGCCTGCCAATGACAGAGCGGCTTTCGGAATAGAGAAAGGTGAACCGATCTTCTTATAATCTTGCAATTCATCAAACGTAGATACTATTTCCATAGCACCCATATCGATAGAACGCAGGACGATATGGAAGTCTTTGCACGGCTTCACATAGACCTGTAAGGGAGGTTGTCCGTTCAACTCAATGGCCAGATTCACCACATTTCCTCCCGAATAAAGTGAATAAGGAGGAGTATCGGTCCATCCACCTGCCATATCGATGCGCACGGGGCTACGTCCCCAAACAATCTGATCGGAATATACATCCAATTTTGGGGTACTCTTACGATTACTGATCCCGTCCAGCAAGCCGTCACGAAGCAAATCAAAAGCAGCCTGTTCTTCCGGACGATAATCTTTCCCGTCTAATTTCAAAATACGCGCACGCAACATCCGGTTATGGATGCGTGACATCTGCAGAGCATCCTCAGGCAATAATTCAGGCATATCCAAACCAAGACGTACAAAATCTTCAGCTGCATCGGCCAAATCAAGTTGATAAAAAACACTTTTTTCATGATTAACGGCCAATGCTTTCCAGTTTCCTTTTCTGAACTCTTCACGTTGTGCATACAAACGCTTCAGATTGGCACCTGCCGAAATTTCGTCCGCAGAAAAATGTTCGGAACGTAACCAGATATTCTTTCCTTCCTCCAGTTCGGGTTCGGACAACATCCACCTCAACACCAATCCCAACTCTTCTACAGAATTAACCATAGGGAATACGGAAACTGCCTGTAAATCGTCCGTACGTCCTTTCAAATCTGTATATGACAAACCGCGTTTGGACATCCATTCACCAAAAGGAATACCCGTCAGGGTTGTTTTGGAATCTCTCAAATCTCCTTTGAAAACATCGTCCAGACCGTATGGACGGGCAACAAAGCCCTTATCACCCATCGGAACCACATCTACACACACTCCGGCAGGCACAGCCAATGACCAGTCATTTTCCGGAACCCCGGTAATAATATGTCGTGAAGCAATCTTCCACTTTGGTCCGATATGACTGTTCTCGATCCATAAATCAGCATTCTCGGCACAAAGAGGTATCCGCACGACAGCATTTTGGACAAACATAGCCGGATTGGGCTTTACTTTACGGTGCATGATACGACGCTGATCGTAAACCTTATTCTGTACGGAAAGAGTTGAAGAAATCAGTTCTTTACTGGTCCCGTAATGATAGAACTCTCCTCCCGGCAAAGGCAGAATAGCAACGGATAGCGTATTGACCTCTTCGTCTTCAATACGGGGATGAGTTCCCAAAGCTAATCCAAAATCGGAATAAAGATCATAATACTTTAGTTCTTCAGAGCTTTCTTTATGAGAACGTTTCATCAAGATTTCTACGGCACGGTCACTCAAAAGCCATATACCGATGTCCATCAGGAACAAATGGGTCTTCGATAAAGATTCCAATTCTGCCAACGAAGGCTTCTGAAGCATAAAGTCGAGTTGTTCGGGATGTTTGCGATCGGAAGCAAACACGCCATGATGGGTAGCCAGAGACGGATCTACCCACAGTCCATAACAAACCACATCCGCTTCGGGAATACTCTGCAAAGGTTTCTCCGAACGAATATAGACATCACCACTCGCAATCAGTGTATGGAGTTTATCCGGAGCCAAAGACATGATTTTTTCATATAGGGGAAGTTGCAGAGAAAGCAGATTTTGTCCCAGATGTTGCCCTCTCTCCCACCGGAACACAGGAACCGGAGTGAGAATCTTTCCAGAAGGTGCATAGCCGGGTAAACGACGGCTTTGCCCACCCGCATGAAGAAGAATTCTTTTTTCTTTTTCAAGCCACTCTCCAAAAGTAGCACCATCTGAATATTCATTATAACATTCTTCAAGCAACCAGGATGTTCCACCACCGGAACCAAGTTTCTTACCTACCGGGTCGGAAGTACAAAACCAATCGGTACGGTTCACCCTCTCCAGTTCATGAAAAGACTGAACCAGATTGGGCGGTAAAGATAGTAGTTTTTGCATATTGTCAGAGTTTAAATATACGTTCCATCATTTTCCACTTCTCATGTGACGCTTGTCCGGGCAATGAACGCTGAAAGCGAGACATATAAGCCTCCCATTCTGCCTGCCGGGGAAGTTTAGCCAAGCGCTCGTTATCTTTTATCCAATCGAATTCATCTACCGTATCGACAATCATAAAGAGTGTATGTTCGTGGATATAAATCTGCATATCGAGTATCCCGACTTCACGGATACCGGCTTTAATTTCTGGCCACACATGCTGATGTTCTGCGACATAAGCACGAATCAATTCCGAATCATTATATAATTCGAGTGTTTGGCAATATCTTTTCATGGTATTATAAAATTAAATAAATATCTCTTTTAAAAAGGCAGAGGTCCGTCATTTCCACCTCCGAACGGATTACTATTCTGAGGGGCAAATTCAGCAGGAGGCGGAGGTACTGTTCCGGTATTATTCATTCGTGATCCAAGCATGGCTCCGGCATCAGGCAACGGAATTACCATATCGTCATCCGGATTCTGGAAACGGGTATACTCACCTTTAAATCGTAGCAGAACATCGCCAACCGCACCATTACGATGCTTAGCGATAATAATTTCGGCCATTCCACGGAGATCGTTTCCTTTATCATCCTGAAATATCTTGTAATATTCGGGGCGGTGAATGAAACACACCATATCGGCATCCTGCTCGATTGCACCGGATTCACGAAGGTCACTCAACTGAGGACGTTTTCCTTCAAGCCCTTCACGACTCTCGACACCACGATTCAACTGAGACAGAGCTATAATCGGAATATTCAATTCTTTGGCAAGCCCCTTCAACGAACGTGAAATGGTACTAACCTCTTCCTGACGGCTGCCAAATGCCATACCGCTGGCGTTCATCAACTGCAAGTAGTCAATGATGATAATTCTTACTCCATGCTCACGAACCAATCGACGTGCCTTGGTTCGAAGCTCAAATACGGACAGAGAGGGAGTATCATCAACATAAAGCGGTGCATCCAGCAAATCCTTCAATTTATAATCGAGCTGTTGCCATTCATAAGCTGCCAATTGTCCGCTCTTGATTTTTTCACTCGGAATTTCACAAACGTTCGAGATCAGACGATTGACCAACTGAACGTTACTCATTTCAAGAGAAAACAAGGCTACCGGATTCCTGAAATTCACGGCAATATTCTTAGCCATTGAAAGTACAAAAGCCGTTTTACCCATGGCCGGACGGGCAGCAATAATTATCAAGTCGGATTTCTGCCATCCGGAAGTCATCTTATCCAGTTTGGTATATCCACTCTCCAATCCGCTCAGACCATCGGTACGTGCGGCGGCTTTCTGAATCTGTTCATAAGCCTCGGCAATAATCGGATTGATCTGCGTATAGTCCTTCTTCATGTTCCGCTGTGAAATCTCAAAGAGTTTCCCTTCGGCCTCTTGCATAAGATCGTCCACATCGAGAGTTTCGTCAAAAGCCTTACTCTGTATGTTACTTGTAAAAGTAATGAGCTCTCTTGCCAAATATTTTTGTGCAATAATACGGGCATGATATTCAATATGGGCGGAAGATGCCACTTTACTGCTCAATTGAGTAATATAAAACGGTCCTCCGACTTCTTCCAGCTCGCCACGCTTACTGAGCTGCTCTTTCACAGTAAGAATATCTACCGGTTTTTGATTAACGGCAAGATCGGTAATAGCTGCATAAATCAATTGATGCCTATGTTCGTAAAACGATTCCGGACGGAGAATCTCACTCACCAGCGAATAGGCATCTTTTTCAATCATCAAGGCCCCGAGCACGGCTTCTTCCAGTTCCGGCGCTTGCGGTTGGATACGCCCGTAATCATTTACGGGTTGCACCTTAGACTTAGCAGTACTGCGGGTATTTCTTCTTTGTTCGGCCATCTGTATTTTATTGAAATATAGAAAATGAATAGTGGATGGCTGCGCACATCCACAAAATGTAGGCAAAGATAATTCTCTATTATCAATTTTCCATTATCAAATCTGAATTATTTATTTAACTTTGCGTCCATTAGACAGCATTAATCATTAATCACGAATCACTAATAGCCCAAAGACATGATTACATTTCCGAATGCCAAAATAAATCTGGGACTGAACATTACCGAGAAACGTCCGGACGGATACCACAATCTGGAAACTGTATTTTATCCCATACCTCTGGAGGATGCCCTTGAAATCACAATATTAAATGACTCGAAACAAAAATTTGTCCTGCACCAATCCGGCCTGGAAATCAGCGGGGAGCCGGAAACCAACCTGGTAGTAAAGGCATACCTGCTGCTGGAACAGGAATTTCAATTACCTCCGGTAGACATTTATCTATATAAACACATTCCTTCGGGTGCGGGTTTGGGAGGTGGCTCGGCAGATGCTGCTTTCATGCTAAAATTGTTGAACGAAAAATTCAATTTACATCTGGCAGATGAAAAATTGGAAGAGTATGCTGCCATATTAGGAGCTGACTGCGCTTTTTTTATTAAAAACAAACCAACCTTTGCAGAGGGTATCGGCAACATTTTTTCCCCAGTCGATTTATCATTGAAAGGATATCAGTTGGTACTTGTAAAACCGGATGTCTTTGTCTCGACCCGAGACGCCTTTTCACAAATAAAACCTCACTACCCGGATCATTCATTGAAAGAAATTATAAGACGTCCGGTAAGCGAATGGAAAAACTGCATGTTCAATGACTTTGAGAAAAGTGTTTTTCCACAATACCCTGTCATTGAAGAAATAAAAAAAGAATTGTACAGCAAAGGAGCCATATATGCCGCCATGTCGGGTTCCGGTTCATCTGTTTTCGGTTTATTCTCTCCCGAAGAAAAAATAACGAAGATGGATTTTGAAGCAGCATTCTGTTTCCAAACCGAATTGAAATAATCTGATCATAAAATATAATACCATGAAAAACTACTTAATAACGTATGGTTGTGCCATGTTTCTATTAGCCTCTTGCGGATCTCCATCCCAACAGCCCAAAGCACCGGGACAGATCGATATTGCCGGAAAAATAGAGAGCCTGACGGAACTTAAAGCATCTGATTTTATTAAAGAGATCAACTATGTGGCATTGGAGACTACAGACAGTTGTTTAGTAAACGAGAATCCTAATATACAGGTTTTCAAAAATAACATTATTGTAAATACAAACAAACAATGTTTGGTTTTCGATAAAGAAAGTGGTAAATTCCTGCGTTCTATCGGTCATATAGGTAATGACCCGGGAGGGTACAGCGAAGCAACCTTCTGGATTGACGATATAACAGGAGAACTGTATTTCATAGGATGGAACGGTACTCTTATGCGATACGACCTGCAAGGCAACTACTTGGGCGACGTCAAGGTTGCCCCAAACCTGGGAGTAAGAAATCCTGCTTGTTTTGTTTTCACAGATTCATTAATTGTCAGTCACCAATTGAGTCTCCTGCCAATACAAGGAAATGAAAAGAAATCTCCTTTCCTACTTCTTGACAAACAAGGAAATGTGATAGATAGTATCCCTTCTTTACTCCCGGTTATACCTATCACCACTAATGTAGTACGATTAAACATATTAAAAAGTGAAAAAGCACGGGAGCTTTACGGTAATATAGGAGTTCATGGTATGATGACAGCATACTTTAATAATGATGACGCAATTGAATCACCACGAGTGCTTTCAACACTATGGAAACATAACGGAAAAGTACGATTTAAAGAGGCATATCTGGATACAATCTATACTTTATCCGAAAATAAATTATCTCCTTATCTGATTTTCAATACAGGCAAGTATCATTATCCGGCAGAAGAAAGATATCAGCAAAAAGAAAATGACGAAAGAGTCAAGATCGACTATGTGATGGAAAGTACCACTCTGATCATCTTCCAGTTCAGACAACGAGGAGAAGTGTATACCGGTATATATAATAAAGATACTCAAATAACTCAAATAGCCAAAGGACAGAATTTTGTAAACGATATCGATCATTTTATGCCATTAAATCCTCGGAATTGTAATACTGACAATGAATATGTAGATCTCGTTCAGGCAAACACTATACTGGAATGGATGGAAGAACATCCGGAAGTAAATCCAGATGGCAAGTTCTCTTTCATCAAAGGAATAAATGAAGAATCCAATCCGGTCGTTATCTTAATGAAATAGATCATAAAACAATAACAAACTAAATATTTTGGTTATTTAACTACATATAATAGTTTAATCACTAAAATATTTAGTTTATTTGTCCTTCATAACAAACAACAGGTATTTTACGACCTGATTAAATGATAAAAACATGAAGAGACAAATTGTATCATGCGGCATTTTTGCTATGCTATTGTTAGCCTCCTGCAATGGAGCGCAGCAAACCTCTGAAGTCGATCTGATAGATATTGCCGGAGGAATGGAGAAACTGACAGAACTAAAAGTATCTGATCTCGGGAAAACAATCCGATACATTCCTTTAGAAACAACGGACTCCTGCCTGATCGGAGATTTTCCTAATATCAAACTTCTGGATGATAAAATTATGGTCTATAACGGCAAACAGTGTTTGCTGTTTGACAAAGAAACCGGAAAGTTTATTTGTTCTGTAGGGCACAGAGGAGACGATCCTGAAGCTTATAGCAGTACTTGCGGATATCTGAATTCCAAAAACCAATTATTGTATTTTAATCGCGATCCCAACCAATTGGTAAAATATGACCAAAAAGGAAATTTCGCAGGAGTCATCACCATCCCTTCGCCGGAAACTTCAACGGGCAATATACAAATAAACCGTCCCGGAATGAATGGGTTTGTATTCTCTGATTCCATTATTATAGGGCATTATGTAGGAGGATTAGGGCAAAGATGTCCCAGTTCGGTATTATATTTCTCTGATAAAGGTAATTACATAGATACGATCCCGAATATCATTCCCGAATTAGGAACAGGACAGGTTGGAGACATCAACAACATTTCGGTACGCAAGGGATTCGGACTGTTAGAAGGCATTATTCAAATACAGTATAACAACGGAAAACAAAGTATCTGTGTACCCGGATATACGGCACTGTGGAAGTGTAATGACGAAATCCGATTCAAAGAATTATTTACCGACACCATCTACACATTGAAACACAATCAGCTGGAAAAGTACATAATATTCAATACCGGTAAATATTACTGGCCGGCTTCCGAACGTACGCTTACAGACAATAACAGTGACCGAATTATGATCAGCTATGCAATCGAGAATGACAAGTTACTCTATTTCCAGTTCATCAGAGGGCTTTACACAGACAAACACATCTTGTACAATGGAATTTATGACAAAAATACAAAAGTGACTAATATAGCTTTAGCTGAAAATAATTTCGTTGATGACTTGACCCATTTTATGCCTTTTACTCCCAGCTTTCTTAATGAAAAAGGTGAATGTGCCTCTTTGGTTCAAGCTGCTGACATTCTTACTTGGCTAGAGGAACATCCGGAAGTCAAAATAGAAAAAGAACTAGGCGTCCTGAAGAATTTGAATGAAGAATCCAACCCGGTAGTAGTATTGGTAAAATAATAACGACTCTCCTCTTTGAACTCCTTCAAAGAGGAGAGTTTTTTCTATCCAATAGTCAGACAAAATAAAATCTCATAGATAAAATAAAGTTTATAATAAAAAAAACAGTACCACGACTCACGTCGTAGTACTGTCACAACACAAACACAAAATAAAACACGACAAAACTACTATGCAATCTTACCTGTCTATGCCGGGGAGGCATAAGTACTAATTATGGATATTCACATACACATAAACAGCTTCAGGCCGATTTGCATCCTATAAACAAATGTATAAAAACATTTGTTCATGTCTTATATGTTAATTAAAACAATATTCTTATTTATTGGATACCTCTTTCACGAAGTTTCAACTGCCATGCCCAAGCAGAACGCAGTGTATCTTCCAGAGTTTCCTGAGCTTTCCAACCCAATTCATTGTTCGCATAATCAGGGTTAGCCCATACCTTTTCAATATCACCGGCACGACGTCCAACAATCTGATAGTTCAGTTTTACGCCGGTAGCTTTCTCAAATCCGTTGATCAGTTCAAGAACTGAAACTCCACGTCCTGTACCGATATTGAAAGTTTCAACTTTATCTTTTTGTTTCTTTTCAAGAATACGTGCAATAGCAATTACGTGTGCTTTAGCAAGGTCGACTACATTGATAAAGTCACGGATACATGAACCGTCAGGTGTATCATAATCATCACCGAAGACACTCAATTTTTCGCGAATCCCGATAGCAGTCTGAGTTAAATACGGAATAAGATTTTGAGGTACGCCATTAGGAAGTTCTCCTAACAATGCTGTCGGATGAGCACCAATCGGATTAAAATAACGCAGTAAAATTGCATTAATCGGAGCACCGGAAGCTACTGTATCTCTAACAATCTCTTCATTAATCTGTTTGGTATTTCCATAAGGAGAAGTAGCTTTCTTTATCGGAGCATTCTCTGTTACAGGCAATTCATCCGGTTCACCATATACAGTACATGAAGAAGAGAACACAATGCCCTCAATGCCATGTTTAGGCATTAATTCAAGCAAGTTAATTAAAGAAACGAGGTTGTTGCGATAATAAAGCAATGGTTTTTCTACAGACTCACCTACTGCCTTGCTGGCCGCAAAGTGGATAATCGCTTTAATACCTTTATATTTATTGAACACGGCATCTAAACCGTCAAAATCCAAGCAATCCAGTTTCTCGAAAACAGGACGAATACCTGATACCTTTTCGATATTATCTACGACATCAGCATTTGAATTAGATAAATTATCAATGATGATTACTTCGTATCCACTGTTTTGCAGCTCTACCACAGTATGAGAGCCGATATATCCGGTTCCGCCTGTTACTAAAATTCTTTCTTTCATAACGTGTATAATGGTTAGTTTTTTCGGTTTACTTGTAAAGTGTTTGCAAATGTAACAAAATTAATTTAGATAAATGCACAAAAAACGAATATTATTTCATAACGCAAACAGGGATTAAGACAAAATAACAGAAAAAGCGGCGGAAGAACTACCCCATCGGTAGCCTATCCGCCGCTCCATCCTTCAGTTGTTTGTCGTCAGGATTTATACAACTCCGGAGAATCCCATAAATGCCATAGCCAGCAATCCGGCTGTAATTAAAGCAATCGGAGTACCTTTCATTCCTTCGGGAATTTTCACAAGACTCATCTGCTCACGGAGTCCGGCGAAAAGTACCAGGGCCAGACCGAAACCAATAGCAGTAGAGAATGCATATACAACACCCGTCAGTAGGTCATAATCTTTTTGGATAACAAGAATTGCCACACCCAAGATACAACAATTCGTTGTAATCAAGGGAAGGAATACGCCCAATGCCTGATAAAGTGCAGGAGAAACTTTCTTCAGAATAATTTCTACCATCTGCACCAATGCAGCGATAACCAAGATAAACGTGATAGTCTGCAAGTACTGCAACCCGAAGGCATCGAGTACAAACTTCTGGATCAGGAACGTTACGATCGTAGCAATGGTAAGCACGAAAGCTACCGCTGCACTCATACCCAATGCAGTATCCACTTTCTTGGAAACACCCAAGAAAGGACAGATTCCCAGAAATTGCGACAACACAATGTTATTAACAAAGATTGCCGAGATAAATATCAATATATATTCCATAATCGTTTATATTTTAATTCGCTTTCTTAAGGCTGTTAATCAACGCAATCAGATATCCCAATGCGATAAACGCACCCGGAGCAAGCACAAAGACAAGCATACCGTATTCTTCCGGAATGATTGACAAGTTGAATACCTTGCCTGTACCCAGGAACTCACGAACAGCTCCTAGTAATGTAAGGGCAATTGTAAAGCCCAATCCCATACCGATTCCGTCGAACATAGAAGAAAGTGCATTATTCTTGGCTGCAAATGCTTCTGCACGTCCCAACACAATACAGTTCACAACAATCAATGGAATAAAAAGTCCCAATGTAGCGTACAATCCGGGTACATATGCTTGCATTACCATCTGAAGTAAAGTCACAAAAGATGCAATGACTACAATGAATGACGGAATACGCACCATGTCCGGAATCAGGTTCTTTATCAATGAAATCACTACATTGGAACAGATCAATACAAACATAGTGGCAAGCCCCATGCCCATACCATTAATGGCCGAGGAAGTCGTACCGAGTGTAGGACACATACCAAGCAGGAGCACAAATGTCGGATTCTCTTTAACAATCCCATTCATTAATACTTTAAAGTTATTCATATCTTTATACTCCTTTCTTATTTAATGACTACTGAATCGACAATCGCAGTTTCGGACTTCTGCACAGCTTTCTGCGAAGCACCGGTCGTACCATTAGCACCGCCATCGCCTTTATAAGCACCATAGGCAGCATTCACAGCATTCAAAAATGCACGTGAGGTGATAGTAGAAGCAGTAATGGCATCTACCTGTCCGCCGTCTTTACTTACAGTCAGCGGTTGCTCACCCGGATTCATTCCCTTAATGCTACCTTTGTTTCCTTCTTTGAACCAGTCGGCCGCCTTGGAACCAAGTCCCGGAGTTTCGGCATGTGACAACAAAGAATAGTTGTAGATTTTACCTTCAGCATCAAAACCAACAAGTACTTTCAATTCTCCGCCAAATCCCATCGACTTGGCTTCTACTGCTGTTCCTACCCATTGATCTCCGTTTTTAGCCGGATAAATGATAAAGTCAACAATCTTCTTGCCATCTTTCTCACTAAACACGGTATCACACTCTGCGACCGGATTATTTGTAAATTCGGGCAAAACTTCTTTTAAAGCTTCATTCAATGTCTTCGCATTCGCCTCTGCAATGGGACCTTTAGTCAACTCATTCACATAAGCCAGCAAAGCTACCGAGATAGCTGTTACTCCGGTGAGTACCAGCAACATATTTTTCAATGATGATTCTAACTTTTTCATTTCTTCTTCGCTACCTCCCCAAAGCGTTTTGGTTTGCAATACGTATTGATTAGCGGAGTGAATGCATTCATAATCAGAATAGCAAACGACATACCTTCCGGATATGCACCAAACAGACGGATAACAACCGTCAGCAAACCGATGCAGACACCATAAATCAACATACCTTTTTTACTCATCGGAGAGGTGACATAGTCTGTTGCCATAAAGATAGCACCCAGCATCAGACCTCCCGAAAGCAACTGGATCACCGGAGAAACATAAGCTTCGGGATTTGCCAGATGCATGATACCGGAAAATACAAATACAGTAACCAGAATGGATACAGGGATATGCCATGTAATGATTCTCTTCCATAACATATAAAGAAGACCCAAAATCAGGGCAGCAGCACTCACTTCACCCAGACATCCACCATTGTTACCAATAAACAGACTCCAGGCATCGGGCAGTTGACCAAAAGCCGAGACATCCCCATGAATAGCCTGTTTCATCAATGCCAAAGGAGTGGCGGCAGTAGTAGCATCGGTATAAGCAGTCAACTGACCGACCACCGGCCAGGAAGTCATCTGTACCGGGAATGACAATAACAGAAACACACGCCCTGCCAGTGCCGGGTTAAACGGATTGTTCCCCAAGCCGCCAAATGACATCTTACCGACACCAATAGCAAACAAAGCACCTAAAATAATAATCCATACAGGTAAGTTAGACGGTAGATTGAACGCCAGCAACACTCCCGTGATGACAGCAGAACCGTCACAAATAGTAGTGGTTTCTTTCTTCAGCAAGAACTTACCGATTGCCCATTCAAAAAACAAACAGGCTATCACAGAAGTAGCTGTGACAATCAGTGCACCCAGTCCGAAATATACGAGCGAAACGATAAAGGCAGGAATCAGCGCAATCAGCACACCGTACATATTCTTTTGTACGCTGTCTCCACCATGAACGTGAGGCGATAATGATACAATTAATTTATTTTCCATACTTATTATTTTTTAGCTTGACGTGCACGAATCATAGCTCCTACTTTCCCCTTACCCAGACGACAGTAGTCGAGTAACGGACGATTGGCAGGACAAGTGAACTGGCAAGAGCCACACTCGATACAATCCATGATTCTTTCTGATTCCATTCTTTCAAATTCTGTGTTCTCAGCCAAAGCGGAAAGCAGATACGGCTCCAGTCCCATCGGGCAGGCACTCACACACTTTGCACAACGAATACAGTTCTGTACTTCTCCGCGTTTTGCCTCTTTCCGGTTCATAATCAAAATTCCGGAACTTCCTTTAGCAGTGGGCACATCAGTATTAACCAATGCTTTACCCATCATCGGACCACCGCCAATTATTTTTCCGGTATCCTCCGGCAAACCGCCACAGGCATCGATCAACTGCTGCATCGGAGTACCAATACGCGCCAAAAAGTTAGAAGGCTGGGCAACAGACTTACCGGTCACCGTAATGACACGCTCAAACAAAGGCTTATTTTTCTGTACAGCTTGATATACGGCAAATGCAGTACCTACATTCTGCACAACTGCTCCTGTAGAGATAGGTAATGCGCCGCTTGCAACCTGGCGCTTCGTAATAGCATCGATTAACTGCTTCTCACCCCCTTGAGGATATTTCACTTTCAAAGGAACAACTTCAATACCGGCATAACTGGATGCGACTTTCGTCATCAGTTGGATAGCATCGGGTTTATTGTTTTCGATACCTATAAAAGCCTTATTGACTTTCACCGCCTTCATCAGAATAGCCACCCCTACCATTACCTCCTCGGCATGCTCCAACATCAGTTGATGGTCGGCTGTCAAGTAAGGTTCACACTCTACAGCGTTGATAATCACGCATTCTGCTTTAAATGAAGGAGGCGGACAAAGTTTGACTTGAGTTGGGAAACAAGCTCCTCCCAAACCAACAATGCCTGCATCTGCTATCTTCTTCACAATCTCTTCCGAAGTCAATTCGCACTCTTTTACCAATTCAGGACTACGATCGATAGACTCTTCCCATTCATCCCCGTCTACATCAATAAAAATAGCAGGTTTAGCATAACCGCTCGCATCGACAATAGAGTCAATCTTGGCGACTTTACCACTGACAGAAGAGTGAATGGCTGCCGAAACAAAGCCATTAGCTTCGGCTATTTTAGTGCCCACCTTCACCACATCACCTTTTGCCACAATAGGCTTAGCAGGCGCACCGATATGCTGCCCCAGCAGTATCACAGCTTTTGCCGGAACCTCTGCCGTAACAATAGGTTGATGTGCTGAGAGTTTATTTTCGTGTGGATGAACACCACCAATTGAAAATGTCTTCAACATACAATTCTGTATTTTATCTGTTTATTACTCGTTTTTTTAAGCTTCGGCAGTTTTGGCAGCTTCGGCAACAGGCGTTTCCTCTTTAGGCTTACGAGGAGGGAAATTCAACTCGATGATAGTGTGCTGTGGACAAACTTCAACGCACTTGCGACAAGACTTACATTTATTGTAATCGATGTAAGCGAGATTGTTTTCAAGTGTAATTGCCTCGAACGGACAGGTTTTGACACACTTACCACAACCGATGCAACTTACCGTACAGGCTTTGCGTGCGACAGCCCCTTTGTCTTTGTTGACACAAGATACATATACACGACGCGATTTCTTACCTTTGGCACGAAGCTCGATTATCGCTTTCGGACAGGCTTTTACACAAGCTCCGCAAGCCGTACACTTTTCTTCATCCACCTCAGGAAGTCCTGTTTCCGGATTCATGTGAATAGCATCGAACTGGCAGGCAGCCACACAGTCGCCACATCCCAAACATCCATAGCTACAGCCGGTCTCTCCGCCATAAAGCGAAGCAGCAATAGCACAGCTCTTTGCACCGTCATACATATTTGTACGCGGACGGTTCGTGCAGGTTCCGTTACATCTAACCACTGCAACCATCGGTTCTGCAGTTCCGGCGTCCAATCCGAGAATAGAGGCAACCTGAGACATCACAGGCTGTCCACCCACCGGACAAAACTTACCTTCCAGCGAACCGGCTTTGACGCAAGCATCGGCAAATCCGCTGCAACCCGGATAACCACATCCACCGCAGTTAGCCTGAGGCAACACTTCGGATACCTGGGCAATTCGTGGGTCTTCGTACACGGCAAATTTCTTAGAAGCAACATACAATACTGCAGCCAATACAAGCGCAATAGCTCCCAAAGAAATCACTGCAATCAGAATCAAATTCATAATTTTTAGTTATTTATTGGTTTTATAGTAAAAGAAAATTTTTGTTTCAACCGAGTTCTGTTCAACCATATTATATAATAATAAGGAATAAGCACCGCCAAAGCAGCAAATGCCCCATATAGTTCACTATGAAGAACTGTCTTGAAAATGAAAAGGCCAAAGATTAAAAGAAAGAGAGGAATGAGAAAAGCCAGAAGAACCGCTTGCATGCCCATGGAGGTGGCACCAATAATCGTCACCTCGTCCCCTATCTTCCATGCAGACGAAGTATCGGTAACTTCAATTACCTTCTCCTTGCTATCTGCCGAAGAGCAATGTCCCTTGACACTGCAAGTCGAGCAAGCCGATGTCTGGATGATCCTCACAAAAACCTGAGAACCACTTATGTTTTCCACAATACCTTGATGAGTTATTATATTAGTCATTTTGCAAACTGCACATTACAAATTGCGGCAAATTTAAGCATAAGTTTGAAAATTACGAAGTATTTGAATGTTTTTTATAGTGCAATATGAAGTCTTTTTAAAGTAATTTTTGCTCTATCAATCGGGTATGGATACAGAAAAAGCAGGCTTTTCACCTGCTTTACTAAGAAAATGTTATCATCTTCTGATATTTTTAAAGAAATTAGAAACAAAAACCAATTCTTTTATCACTTTCTGTTTATTTCCCCTTCTACATTTTAAGAGATTCATTAATCTCAATCATCCGAATCAAATTCGTCCGCTGAATTGAAAAGGTACTGCTTTCTTTCTGAACATATTTTAGCAAGGAAAGCCCATCCTGACGTAATTTGGACTTTTGCAAAATATCAGATTCCACCTCGTCCGAAACTTTCAATAAAGTCACGGCCGCCAATTCTATCTTCCCCATTCTATTAGGATCTCCTTCATAACAGTCAATCATTTCATCCAGGCTCATACTTAACAATTCCTCTTGAGAAACTCCTAAAATCTGTCTCGTCAGGCAATCATATTCAGTCCATTCATCCTTACGGAACTTCTTTTTATTCAATATCGCATTTACAATTAACGAAATGATTTCCTGAATCATCCGTATCAGATAGTCTTGTTTAATCATAATATCCTCTTTTTGAATTAGAACTTACTTACCACGGGGAGAATTAACCTCACCGGAAAGAAGAGAGCCGACTGAAGATTCCAGTCGGCCCCTATTTCATATATTTACATTATGTCAATTATTCCCGATTACCATTTATAATTCAGACCAAAACTTAGCAACTCCTTCAGCTGGAAATAACTGCTGCCAGTAGTCGGCTTCGCACTGTCGTCAAAGCGTGCATGTACAAATAGTTTGGTAGAAAGATAACGGTTCAATACGAAGTTGAAAGTATTCTCCCACTCTACACGCACCCATTTATAGTTCGTCAGATAGTTCAAACGGGAATCGACTACAATAGACGGAATAATAGTCCATGAAATAGTAGGTTGAACCTGTGCACCGAAGTCATTCTTCGAGCATTTGCCTTTATCCAATCCAAACTTGGTTTCGTCCACGTTTTTGTTACCTATATAACGAAGGTTATAAGTCAACGGAGACATGAATACAGAAAGATTGAATTTTTTCTTTTTCAACTTATAGTCCATACCGACACTGACTATCACATCTGCAGGAGCAAGGAAAGCAGCTACCAACTCTTCACTGTTAGCCTTATATCCCTTTACGAACTGGGTTTTAAACTCTCCTGTAATAGTATAGTACCAATTATTGGCAGCCTGAATACCTAATTTAGAATACAAACGCAACTGGTCGGTATTAACCAGGTATTTATGATATTCGTCTGACGGAGAAGAATTGAATCCTAATTTAGCTTCGAACAGATTTTCAAACTGTACTTTTTCACGGTCATTGTAGTTAGCGAACAACTGCAGATTGGCCATTACGGCATTATTGCTCTCACCTCCCTTGTACCAGTTGTCCGAAATATAGTTCTGGGTAATCTGAAGCGAACCGTTACCTCCTGTCACCCACCAATTGGGCTTGGAGATCACCATTTCCGCTTCACCCACATTGTCTTCCACCTTATCCGCACGGAACAGGCTTTTCACTTCTGTTTTCGGGACTTCAATCTTCTTATCGCCATGATACAACTTACGGCTCATGATATGATCTTCGGTATTAACGACTAAATTAGGATGGTTCAGATATAGATCCATCAAAGCAACATTCACCAGCCGGGAAGCTCTCTCAGCTTTAGAAAACTGCAATGTGTCATACGGCGGCAATAATTGCGAAGAAAGAGAGGGAGTAACAAAAGGTTCCTTAAACTTCCAGTGCATGGTAGAATATTCCGCGATGGGAGAGTTATAATAAGTCAGCGGTACAAACAGTCGGTAGTAATCCGGATCTGTCTTAATATAACGCATGGGTACAGAAGGATCATTAAGATATTCCAACTCTCCTATATACTTATTATATAAGATGGACACCGTATCTATCTTAGGCTTCGGACCATCCAGATTCAGTTTCAGGACAAGGTACTGTTGAAGCGTCTCGGAAAGTGTATCTGCTTTCACTTCACTCTGCACTGTTTCAGAAACCGGTTTGTTCGTCTTCTGCGCCATCACTGACGAAGAAAACAGGATCGCAAATGCTAATGTTGAGATGTGACTAGTCTTCATTTTTATAACAAATTTGGGGCAAATTTACATTAAATAGTTTAGATTACATAAAATTTGCTCGATTTTAATAGGAATAACCTATCAAATGAATCTATACAACAATTCAGCTGTTTTATTGGAACGTGCGTTATCTCTCAGAACAATACAGATCGAACTGAGAACCGCCTTCCCCCGGCTCGATAGTGCAAGTTGAATAAAGGCGTGCTTATATGCCGGCAAACATGTGACTGTTTGTCGTTCAAACATTTCGGTACCCGGAATTGCATTTTTTAATAAATTTGTTTTGTAGAAAGCATCCGTTCTTCCCCATTTTTTTGTAATTTTGCGGTTTTTAAGATTCAAATCAAAGGATTTAGAAACAAATTATTAAAACAGTTATAGCTGTGGGAGAAACAAAGTATATTTTCGTCACCGGTGGTGTTGCCTCTTCTTTAGGAAAAGGTATCATTTCATCTTCCATCGGTAAATTGCTGCAAGCAAGAGGTTATAAAGTAACTATCCAGAAGTTTGACCCGTACATCAACATTGACCCGGGAACATTGAACCCTTATGAACACGGAGAATGCTACGTGACTGTAGACGGCCATGAAGCCGATCTTGACTTAGGACACTACGAACGTTTCCTGGGCATCCAGACAACGAAGGCCAACAACATCACGACAGGCCGTATCTATAAGAGCGTCATCGATAAAGAACGCCGTGGAGATTATTTGGGGAAAACCATTCAGGTGATTCCTCATATCACCGATGAAATCAAACGTAACGTCAAGTTACTGGGTAACAAGTATAAGTTCGACTTTGTAATCACAGAAATTGGCGGAACAGTAGGTGATATCGAATCTTTGCCTTATCTGGAAAGTATTCGTCAGTTGAAATGGGAACTGGGTCAGAATGCCTTGTGTGTACACCTGACTTATGTACCTTTCCTGTCCGCTGCCCAAGAGTTAAAAACCAAACCGACTCAACATTCCGTAAAAGAGTTGCAATCACTCGGTGTACAGCCGGATATCCTGGTGCTACGTACCGAACATGACCTGAATACCAACTTGCGCAAGAAGGTCGCTCTGTTCTGTAATGTAGCCGAAAACGCAGTTGTTCAGTCAATCGACGCTTCAACTATTTATGAAGTACCTCTGTTGATGCAAGAGCAAGGCCTGGACGAAACCATACTCCAAAAGATGGGTCTGCCTGTAGGCGAACGTCCGCCGTTGGGTCCTTGGAAAGATTTCCTGAACCGTCGTGCCAATGCAACTGAAACAGTAACCATTGCAATGGTGGGTAAATATGTTGAATTGCAGGATGCCTACAAATCTATTCTGGAATCCTTGTCACAAGCTGCTACCTACAATGACCGTAAAGTAAAAATAGAATATGTATCATCCGAACATCTGACTCCGGACAATGTAGACGAACAATTGGGACATGTAAACGGAGTAGTTATCTGTCCGGGATTCGGTTCACGCGGTATCGAAGGTAAGTTCGTAGCTGCCAAATACACCCGCGAACACAACATTCCGACATTCGGTATCTGTCTGGGTATGCAATGTATGGCTATCGAGTTTGCCCGTAATGTGTTGGGTTATGCCGATGCCAACTCCATTGAAATGGATGAAAAGACCAAGCACAACGTGATCGACATCATGGAAGAGCAGAAAGCCATCACCAATATGGGAGGTACCATGCGTCTGGGAGCTTACGAATGTGTATTGAAGAAAGACTCTAAGGTATACGAAGCCTACAAAGAAGAACACATTCAGGAGCGTCATCGCCACCGCTACGAATTCAACAACGACTATCGCAAACAATTCGAAGAGGCCGGCATGAAGTGTGTAGGTATCAACCCCGAGTCCGACTTGGTAGAAATTGTAGAGATTCCTACATTGAAATGGTACATCGGAACACAGTTCCATCCGGAATACAGCAGTACCGTACTACACCCGCATCCGTTGTTCGTGTCGTTCATCAAGGCTGCAATCGATAAGTAAAGATCGTTATCGTATAGATTATTAATCATTAATCACTTAAAAAAGAGAATGGATAAAAACACCATCACAGGCCTCGTTTTAATAGGTATATTACTGGTAGGATTCAGTTTTCTGAGCCGTCCCAGCGAGGAGCAAATAGCCGCTCAAAAGCGGTATTATGACTCTATAGCCGTGGTACAGCAGCAAGAAGAAGCACTGAGAGCCAAAACCGAAGCTGCGCTGGCTAACGAAAAAGAAGAAACAGCAGCCGACTCAGCATCGCTCTTCTTCAGTGCCACCAAAGGTAAAGAGGCGTTTACTACTATCCAGAATAATTTGGTAGAAATCACTCTGGATAACAAAGGCGGCCGTGTTTACTCTGCCCTGTTGAAAAACTACATGGGACAGGATAAGAAACCGGTTGTGTTGTTCAACGGCAGCGATGCTTCCATGAACTTCAACTTCTATAACAAGAAGGGGGCCCTCCAGACAAAAGACTTCTATTTTGAAGCAGTCAATAAAACAGATAGCAGTGTAACGATGCGTCTAGCTGCCGACAGTGCCAGCTATATCGATTTCATTTATACACTGAAACCTGATAACTACCTGATGAGCTTTGTGATCAAAGCTACGGGAATGGACGGAAAATTGGCTGCCAGCACAAACTATGTGGACATCTCATGGTCACAACGTGCCCGCCAGATCGAAAAGGGATATACTTACGAAAACCGTTTGGCAGACCTCACCTACAAATACACCGGTGATGATGTGGATAACCTTTCGGCAAGTAAAGATGACGAAAAGTCCGTTTCGGAACGTCTGGACTGGATCGCTTTCAAGAATCAGTTCTTCTCTTCCGTATTCATCGCAGAACAGGATTTCGAAAAGACTACGGTTAAATCGAAAATGGAGAAACAGGGAAGCGGTTACATAAAGGACTATTCCGCCGAGATGAGTACGTTCTTTGATCCGACCGGTAAACAACCTACCGATATGTATTTCTACTTCGGCCCGAACCACTACAAAACGCTGACTGCGTTGGATAAGGGACGTGAAGAGAAATGGGAACTTAACAACCTGGTATATCTGGGCTGGCCGTTGATTCGTTGGATTAACAAATGGATCACCATCAACGTGTTCGACTGGTTGTCCGGCTGGGGATTAAGTATGGGTATCGTTCTGTTGTTACTCACCATCATGGTGAAAATAGTCGTTTTCCCGGCAACATGGAAGACCTATATGTCATCAGCCAAAATGCGGGTGCTGAAACCGAAAATCGATGAGATCAACAAGAAATACCCCAAACAGGAAGATGCGATGAAGAAACAGCAGGAGGTGATGGGACTGTACAGCCAGTACGGTGTAAGCCCGATGGGTGGCTGTCTGCCGATGTTGTTGCAATTCCCTATCCTGATGGCATTGTTCATGTTCGTACCGAGTGCTATCGAACTTCGTCAGCAGAGTTTCCTTTGGGCGGATGACTTGTCGACTTATGACGCATTCATCACTTTCCCGTTTCATATTCCATTCTTGGGTAATCACCTCAGTTTGTTCTGCTTGCTGATGACTGTTACCAACATCCTGAATACGAAGTACACAATGCAACAGCAGGATACGGGTGCCCAGCCGCAAATGGCTGCGATGAAGTGGATGATGTACCTGATGCCGATCATGTTCCTCTTCGTCTTGAACGACTATCCTTCGGGATTGAACTATTACTACTTCATTTCGACTCTGATCAGTGTAGTAACCATGATCATATTGCGCCGGACAACTGACGAAAACAAATTGCTTACCGAACTGGAAGCTAAGAAGAAAGATCCGAAACAGATGAAGAAGACCGGATTTGCCGCACGCCTGGAAGCTATGCAAAAACAACAGGAACAATTGGCAAAAGAACGGGCTAATAAGCAGAATAAGAAATAAGAGATAGAAATCAGCTTAAATACCGAAGAGCCGGACAAGCAGTGTATGTTTGTCCGGCTTTCTTTTCCTTTATTGAACAGATTACAACATGACTACTAAATACACATACAAAGAAATATGGATTATCGCCTACCCCATCCTGATCAGCCTGATCATGGAACAGCTGATAGGCATGACCGACACTGCTTTTCTGGGACGTGTGGGCGAAGTCGAACTGGGAGCCTCGGCCATTGCCGGTGTATACTATCTGGCTATTTTTATGATGGCATTCGGATTCAGTATAGGTGCACAAATCCTGATTGCCCGTCGTAACGGTGAACAGCAATACCAGGCTATCGGGCCCATCTTTTATCAGGGTGTCTACTTTCTGCTTTCACTCGCAGTGGTAGCATTCACTCTTTCGCTGTGCTTCTCACCGCACATACTGAAAAAGGTCATTAGCTCGGAACATATATACGATGCGTCCATCAGCTACATCAACTGGAGGGTCTTCGGCTTTTTCTTCTCCTTTGTCGGAGTAATGTTTCGTGCATTCTTCGTGGGTACAACTCAGACCAAAACCCTGACACTGAACTCTGTGGTCATGGTATTATCCAATGTGGTGTTCAACTACATACTGATTTTCGGTAAGTTCGGTGCTCCACAGTTAGGTATCGCCGGAGCCGCCATCGGTTCGTCACTGGCCGAAATGGTTTCGGTCATCTTCTTCGTCATCTACACCTGGAAACGGATAGACTGTAAAAAGTATGCCTTGAATCATCTGCCCGGATTCCGGCCGGAGATGCTGAAACGGATCCTGAACGTATCCTTTTGGACAATGATTCAGAACTTTTTCTCACTGTCCACTTGGTTCATGTTCTTCCTATTTGTCGAACACTTAGGTGAACGTGCACTGGCCATAACCAATATCATCCGTAACGTATCGGGCATCCCGTTTATGGTCACCATGGCATTTGCAGCTACTTGCGGCTCCCTGGTGAGTAACCTGATCGGTGCGGGCGAAATCAAGTGTGTTCCCGGAACGATCCGCCAGCACATCCGTATCGGTTATATTTTCGTGCTGCCGCTGGTTATACTCTTCGCACTGTTTCCTAACCTGATATTGAGTATCTATACGGATATTCCCGATTTGCGGGAGGCCTCCATCCCTTCTTTATGGGTACTATGCTCCGCTTATCTGATACTCGTACCTGCCAACGTCTATTTTCAGGCAGTATCCGGAACGGGCAACACACGTACGGCGTTGGGATTGGAACTCTGTGTACTGGCCATTTATCTGATCTATATCACCTATATGATTCTCTATCTGAGAGTGGATGTAGCCGTCTGCTGGACTACGGAACATCTGTACGGAATCTGTATCCTGTTCCTTTCATACCTTTATATAAAGAAAGGAAACTGGCAGAAAAAGCAGATTTGACCTGATTTTTGCTTATCTTCGCAGCACTATTATGGAAGAGAACGCAAGTAAATTACTAATTATTAAAATAACTATGAGACAAGTAAACCTATTTATTATGTCGGCAGCAATGATGTTAGCATCTTGTGGTGGAACCAAAGATGCAGGCAAAACAGATCAGGCGCTGATCGGTAAATCCGATATCAAGATCGAAGGAAAGCGGATGACTCCCGAAGCGCTTTGGGCGATGGGACGTATCGGCGGACTGGCCGTATCGCCTGACGGAAAGCAAATAGCCTATACTGTGGCTTATTACAGTGTCCCCGAGAACAAGAGCAACCGGGAAGTTTTTGTGATGAATGCGGATGGAACGGATAATCGACAGATTACCCACACTCCTTATCAGGAAAATGAAGTGACTTGGGCGGCAGACGGAAGCAAGCTGCTCTTCCTGAGCAATGACAACGGCAGCAGCCAACTGTATGAAATGAATCCGGACGGTAGCGGACGCAAGCAGATCTCCAAGTATGACGGAGACATCGAGGGATATTCCATCTCACCGGACGGTAAAAAGATACTCTTCATCGCTCAAGTGAAAACAGTAAAGAGCACGGCTGATAAATACCCCGATCTGGATAAAGCGACCGGAATCATCATCACCGACCTGATGTATAAACATTGGGACGAATGGGTGACCACCGCTCCACATCCTTTCATCGCCGACTTTGATGGCAAATCAATCTCCAACATCATAGATGTGCTGGAAGGAGAACCTTACGAAAGCCCGATGAAACCTTGGGGAGGTATCGAACAACTGGCTTGGAATACGACTTCGGACAAGGTGGCTTATACCTGCCGCAAAAAAACGGGACTGGCTTATGCCATATCTACCAACTCGGATATCTATGTATATGACCTGAATACCAAGAAAACAGTAAACATCACCGAAGGTATGATGGGTTATGATACAAACCCGCAATATTCTCCGGATGGAAAAAGCATTGCCTGGCAAAGCATGGAGCGCGACGGTTACGAAGCTGACCAGAACCGCCTCTTCGTCATGAACCTGGAAACGGGCGAGAAACGTTTTGTAAGTAAAGCTTTCGATTCGAATGTAGATGCATTCGTATGGAGCCGGGATGCCAAGACGATCTACTTCACCGGTGTATGGCATGGCGAGACACAAATTTATTCACTCGATCTGGCTAACGATTCCGTACGCCCCGTCACTTCGGGTATGTACGACTACGAAGGCGTTGCCCTCTTCGGAGACAAACTGATTGCCAAACGCCATTCAATGAGTATGGGTGACGAAATTTACGCAATAGCTTTGGACGGACAAACCACGCAACTGACCCAAGAGAACAAGCAAATCTATGACCAGATCGAAATGGGTAAAGTAGAAGGCCGTTGGATGAAAACAACTGACAGCAAAGAGATGCTGACATGGGTCATCTATCCGCCTCAATTCGATCCGAATAAGAAGTACCCGACACTGCTCTTCTGCGAAGGTGGTCCTCAGAGTCCGGTAAGCCAGTTCTGGAGTTATCGTTGGAACATGCAGATTATGGCCGCCAACGGTTATATCGTCGTAGCTCCGAATCGTCGCGGACTTCCGGGCTTCGGATTGGAATGGAACGAGGCTATCAGCGGTGATTACGGTGGTCAATGTATGAAGGATTATTTCACGGCTATCGACGAAATGGCTAAAGAGCCGTTTGTGGATAGTGATCGTCTGGGTTGTGTAGGTGCCAGCTTCGGAGGATTTTCTGTGTATTGGTTGGCCGGACATCACGACAAGCGCTTCAAGGCATTCATTGCCCACGACGGTATCTTCAATATGGAAATGCAATATCTGGAGACAGAAGAAAAATGGTTTGCCAACTGGGATATGGGCGGCGCTTACTGGGAAAAACAGAATCCGACAGCCCAACGTACATTTGCCAATTCTCCCCATTTGTTTGTCGAAAAATGGGATACTCCAATTCTCTGTATCCACGGTGAGAAAGACTACCGCATCCTTGCCAACCAGGCAATGGCTGCATTCGATGCTGCCGTGATGCGTGGTGTACCTGCCGAATTACTGATTTATCCGGATGAAAACCACTGGGTACTGAAACCACAGAACGGTGTACTGTGGCAACGGACTTTCTTCGAATGGCTGGATCAATGGCTGAAACCAAACGAAACGGCACAGAAATAAAGGCTGTGTTGTCAACAAATAAAGGCTCTGTCCCTACCGGACAGAGCCTTTATTTGTTGACAACAGAAGCTCTATTTGGAAGGTAAGAAGTACCCAAAGTCTACATCCGCTTCAACTTCACCACCTCTCCCAGTACGGGGATATATACATCTATCTTTCGCTTCTTGGCTTCGGCAGCAAAAACCAGAGGAGGGTCATGCAGAGGTTCATCGGACAAATCGAAAGTTCCGTAATGCATCGGAATTGTGAGAGCAGCCTTCATATCGGTCGATGCAGTCAGAGCATCATAAGGCGATATATGATTGGGTTGCATAAACCAGCGCGGTTTATAGGCCCCGATACCCACCAAAGCATAATCGGGAGCTCCAAAAAGATCGGGTATTTCGCGGAAATGCCTGGAGTAACCGGTATCACCACTATAGTAGAGGGAAATACCATCGGCCTGTACCATAAATGCCCCCCACAGCCTGCGCCCTCCATCGCGAACGGAACGTTTACTCCAATGTTGTGCGGGAAGAAACGTTATTTTCAGCCCGTCATCTTCTATCTGCTGATACCAGCCAGCCTCTGTCACCTCAAGCTCAGGAAACCATCCTTTAATCAGCTCCCCGGTGCCCAGGCCACAAAAGAGTTTCATCCCCGGATTGTTTTTTACCAACCGTGCCACACTTTGCTTATCGAGGTGATCAAAATGATCGTGACTGATCAGCAGATAATCGATATCGGTAAATATATCGGGATTGGCCGGAAAATCACTTTGCCGCTTAACGAAAGGAATATCGCCGAAAACGGGGTCGAACATGATCCGCTTCCTACCCAACTGCAGGAAGAAAGAATTATGCCCGAGCCAAATCAGTGAATTGCCTACCACGCCATCCAGCGAACGCAGATAATTCAACTTGGGACTCCACTTCACACTCTTTTTCTCTTTCCGCTGCGGATTGGGCGAAAGACGCCACTTCAACACACTCCCCATTCCGGGACGAAAACGATGCTGGCGATTGACAAACTTTCCTCTTACTACAGGATTGCCCCGCCAGTGAGGATTGACCGTTGCCAGTCTTTCATTTCTTCTGAAACATATATGCTCGCCCATATGATACGTATTCTTTTCGATGAGTAACAAACAAAAATAACAAAACTCGCCCGATTTCGGATGGATTTAGGAAGAATAATGTAAACTATTGGGCTTTCAGGGAGATACGCAGCATTATTCCGCATTTGTAAATGTGTGCTTTGAAGCCGTTTTTTGAATAGTTAAGCGAAAAAATTGCTACCTATCCGTTGCCCATTCCAGTTGTATGGAGTTGTTTGAAAATCCTTTCTGCTCCGACCGTAAAGAACGCAGTTTCATCATTTTGGCTTAGCGAAGGTACTTATTTTTTTTGAGATATGAAAAATATAGGTTCCGGAAGTCAATGGTGATAGCTTTGTCGATGTCTGACGATATTTTACATGCCGATGATTAACTCTGTCTCTGTTAATTTTGCAAACAATGGAACAGATTATGAATCAGACAGATGTAAAGGTTTCGTTCTACCTTAAAAAGAGCGAGGCGGATGCCAGGGGAAACTGTCCCGTGATGGCACGGCTTATTGTCGGCAAGCACTCTGAAACAGCATTCAGTGTCAAGTTTCGTGTGCCACAGTCATTGTGGTCATCCGGACGGGCGTGTGGAAAAAGTGTTGCGGCAAGAGACATAAACAACAGACTGGATGAAATACGTGCTGCCGCGCTCGGCATCTATGCGGAACAATCTGCAATCCGTGAGGATGTAACAGCAGAGGATGTAAAGCATCAACTTTTGGGTATGGCTTCGGAACAGGAAACCCTATTAAGCTATTTCAGACTTTTCATTAGAAATTTCGAGAAACGCGTTGGGATCAATCGTACGGAAAAGACATTGAGGGCTTACCGCAATTCCTACAATCATCTGGTACGTTTTTTACAGATGCAATATAAGCTGTCAGATATCCCTTTTGCCGCATTGGACCGTTCCTTCATTGAAAAATATGACTTGTATCTACGTACGGAATGTTGTCTGGCTTCAGGCACAATAGTCAATCTTACCGTCCAACTGAAAACAATTGTCGGAGAAGCTATTGCTGACGGTATAATAACAGTATTCCCGTTTGTCGGATATGAACCGGTACATCCGAAACCGGAACAGAAATATCTCACCTCCGAAGAATTGAATAGGATTATGACAACACCTCTCCATGATCAGATTCTTTATCATGTGAGAGATATGTTCCTGTTTTCCTGTTATACGGGTATTCCCTATAGCGACATGTGTCTGCTGACAAATGAAAACCTTTCTCTCGCGGAAGATGGTACCTGGTGGATCAGGAGTTCTCGCAAGAAAACCGGTGTAGATTTTGAAATACCGCTTATGGAACTGCCGTTCCATATTATTGAAAAATACCGCGATATGGCTCCTGAAGGAAAGCTTCTTCCCATGTATTCCAACAGTTCATTGAATCGTTATCTGAAACGCATCGCCGAAATTTGCGGTATAGGACGTAAGCTGGTCTTCCATGCAGCCCGTCATACCTATGCGACAGAAATTACACTTTCCCATGGCGTACCGCTTGAAACGGTCAGCAAGATGTTGGGGCACAGTCGTATTGAGACCACACAGCATTACGCAAAGGTGACAGACAATAAGATAGATACAGATACGAAAGCATTGGATAAAATAATTGTTGAGCAGTTTTCTGTAGTTATTTGATAATGGCAAAAAATAGGATTATGAAAAGAAATACTGACAATATGGAAATCAAACGTCGCAGTACATTTGCGATACTGTTTTATATAAACCGCACCAAAGTCCGTAAGGATGGAACGTGCCAGTTGCTGTGCAAGATAAGCATAGATGCCAAATGGGAACAGATAGGAACGAAAGTATCCGTCAATCCGGCCATCTGGAATCCTGAAAAAGGACGGGCTGACGGCCGCAGTGAGAATGCCATTACCGTCAACCAGGCTATTGATGATCTGACCAAAGAAATCAAGGAGCATTACAGGCGGATTAAGAACAGTCTGGGATTTATTACGGCAGAGCAGGTAAAGAATGCCGTGATGGGAGTCGGTCAGAAACCGCTAACTCTGCTGGCTCTTTTCAGAGAGCATAACGAGGAGTTTAAGAAGCGTATCGGTGTGGATCGTATAAAGGAGAGTTATGATTCCTACTTACGTTCATATAAGCACCTTTCGGCTTTCGTGCAGGAAAAACGCGGCGTAGAGGATGTACTGCTACGTAGTCTTGACCGTGTGTTCTACGATGACTTTGAACTTTTTCTCAGGACGGACAGGAATTTAAGCCCGAAGAGCGTGCATGAACATCTTTACAGGCTGAAGAAGATGACCATGCGGGCTGTCAGCCAGGGAACAATCCGCCGTGATCCGTATTGTCGCCTTCATCCTGAACTGCCCAAACGGAAAAGTCGTCATCTGAAGCTGGAAGACCTGAAGACACTGCTTACAACACCTGTCGAGAAGCCACAGCTTCAGTTTGTAAGGGATATGTTCATCTTCTCTACTTTTACCGGACTTGCCTATACGGATTTGAAAAAATTGAGGGTAAATGATATTACTCAATCTGAAGACGGTTCATGGTGGATTCATATCCACCGCCAGAAAACAGGAACACTGTCTTCTGTCCGATTGCTGGATATTCCTTTGAAGATAATAGAGAAATATCGGGAACAGAGAAAGGATGACAAGGTTTTCAATCTGTATAGTCGTACGTATTTCATTATGCTCGCCCACCAGTTGGGTGAAGTTTATGGATTTGAACTTACATTTCATAAGGCACGACACAATTTCGGAACCCATATAACCCTTTCATTAGGTGTTCCAATCGAGACAGTCGGCAAAATGATGGGGCACATGCGTATTGAGACCACGCAGCTTTACGCCAAAGTGACTGACAGGAAAGTGGATGAGGACATGAAACGGCTGAAAGCAGCCGGAATGGATCGGATTCCTGGTCTGTATGAAGAAGATGTTATTGTCAAGAAACGAAGAAGGAGATTCGGATACCAATTGTCCGACAACAAAGAAACGACCTTGTAAAGAGGCCGTTTCTTTTACTTTTGCTTCATACCCATCGCTGTTCTTCCCTGCATCTTTTATAAGCGTCATCAAGAACTTTTTGTATGTCTGACTCTTTGTAAAGGGCTTTTCCCTGCACAAGATAGTAAGGTATCACACCAAGGGTCCGGTATTCCTGCAATGTACGCCGGCTTACTTTCAACAGCTTTGAAAGTTCCTCGTCCGTGAGGAAATAATCACCGTGAAATGCGGGCCTTGGAGCCGTCCGTATTGCGTCTATCATGCGCTCCATGTTTTCCAGCCCTTTGAAAATAGTATCAATCCGCTGGTCTTTTCTGTTTATAAGATCGTAACTCATGGCTTTCTTTTTTGTGGGTGATAACTTGATTCCAACAGGCTTTGTACATCTTCCGGTTTGTAGAAGAACTTGTTCTTGATCCGGGTGAAAGGCAACAGTCCTTTCTCGCGATATACCTGAAGTGTTTTCTTGGATATTCGGAGAACCCCGCATACCTCCTGATTGTCCATCCATTTTTTCAGTCCCGCGTCTTTGGTCTGACTACATAGACCGATGACTTTTTTCTCAATCAGGCTGAGGCGGACAACCAATTCGTCAAAGGTCTGTTTTTCCATACATATAATTTCCATACCGTCATTTTATTAGGATTGAAGACCGAGTTCCTTTTTTATTTTCGCAGGCAGCACCTTTCCCTTTTTGTTCAGGAAGTCCTGGACTTCCGAAGCTTTGTAATAGGTACGTCCGTCAATCATGTAGTATGTGACGAGCTTCTTCTGGCGGTAGCGTGCAAGGGTACGCTTGGTAACACCAAGGAGTTCGCACATATCCTGGTTGTCAAGCAGCTTGTCACCTTCAAGGGCGGCCGTCTGCCTGTTCATACGGTTCAGTCTGTCATCTATCCTGTCAAACCGTTCCATTATCTGGTGGAGCATCATCTGGAATGTCTCCCTGTCTATCTGTATCATAATGAATTCTGTTTTTAGTGTAATAATTCCATTTTTTACACCGTGTTGCGCAACAGGTTTCATTATGATATAGGCCAAAACATGGACCAATGGAGCATATTGCCACATAAAATTATGGCAAGTCGCTGAATAATAGAGAAATAAAAAATCAGCCCCATAAAAACGAGACTGATGGAAGTATTGCAAATGCAAGAGCGTGCAATCTTTTATTGCAATGTTTTGCGATAAGTAAGGCGGCAGATCCCGTTTCTGAATGTTTTTGTCCTGACCAGTTCCCATTTGTCCGTGGAGATATGTTTTGATACGGGAACCGTTTCGGAACTGATTACCGGAAGAAGAAAAATGACCATCTCATCTATCAGGCGGTACAGGGACAGTCCCCGCAGCAGTTCTGCGCCGCTGTCGTCATAGATTTCAGCCAGATATATGTCAGAGGGTGCAGACTGTTCCTTGTCACAGATGAGGTCGACTAGCGGATAGCCCGGATACAACATGCGGGTGGACCGGCCCCGCCAGTAGGGGAAACCGTCATCGCTGTTTTGTATCCATTGCAGCAGGGAATCGTTCCGTGCGGGGACGAAACCGTTCAATGTCATTGCTATCAGAACCTGTAACTTTGCCATACCTTGATACTCCAAATGAAAAGCGTGAGGCTCACGCTATTTCGGATGGAGGCTCTGACAAAGCCCAATACAGAAATTTGCATGAGCTCACGCTATTAGGCATAGCATAAGCTGCACGCAAAAGCCTCTGTATTTTTGAATTTGTCAGATTCCCATCCGAGACGTCTTGCGACTTATGTATAATATCCGGCGAGGCTGTCAGCCCTGTCGGTATTTTCTTATGTTCCTGCTGGCAGTATGTATTCCATATTTTGCCAGACTTATGCAAATGTAGGCATTTTATTCCAGACTGGAAAACATCTCCGGTCTATATTGCCTTTATTTGTCGTTCAGTCCGTATTTCTTCATTTTTCTGTACAACGTAGAAGGATCAATGTGCAGCATCTCCGCCGTCCGTTTCCGGTTGCCCGTGCATATTTTCAAGGCCCTGATGATGGACTGTTTTTCCTGTGTCTCATTTTCCGGAAAAAGGAAGATTTTCTCTTTCTCATCCTCGATTCTTATGTTCAAACAAACCGTTTCGATTATCGGCTGTTTGGACAGCAGGACGGCTCGTTTGATCTTGTTCTGCAATTCCCGTACATTTCCCGGCCAGCCGTATGAGAGCAGCTGTTGCTCTGCCTCACGGCTGAATCCGTCGGTCTGCCGTTTGAGTTCCCTGGAGAACTTTTCCCTGAAATGTTCGGCAAGCGGAAGTATGTCCTCCGGGCATTCATGCAGGGCCGGCAGGACGATTTCAAATTCCCCCAGACGGTGGTAGAGGTCTTCCCGGAAGCGTCTCTCCCTGATGGCCAGCTGAAGGTCCTCGTTGGTTGCCGCCACTATCCTTACGTCGGAGTGTTTCTCCCGGTTGCTGCCTATAGGGATATAGCTGCCTTCCTGCAAGGTACGCAGGAGCATGCTTTGTACCTCCATGGACAATGTTCCTACTTCGTCAAGGAACAGGGTCCCGCCACGGGCCGTTTCAAAGAAGCCTTCACGGTTTGTGTCCGCCCCCGTAAACGTCCCCTTCACATGCCCGAAAAAGAGCGAGGGCGCAAGCTCTTTGGGAATGACCCCGCAGTTTACTGCCAGGAACGGCTTTTCCCTGCGCTCGCTGGAATAATGGATACGTTGCGCTACGGATTCCTTGCCTGCACCGTTCGGACCAAGAATCAGTACGGAAATGTCAAATGGAGCGACCGTACGAGCTAGATTTTCCACTTCTTTCATCTGTCGGCTGTTCCTGGGAAGGATGCCCTTGTCCTTTCCGTATATGACTGAGCGAGGATGCAGGATGTTCTTTATCAGACTTTGCAGTTCATCCATCTGAACAGGCTTGACCAGATAGTCTTTTGCCCCCATCTTGATGGCACGGACGGCATCCGACACGGAGGCATATCCGGTCATGATGATGAAGGGAACGTCTATCCGTTCTCTCTGCATCCATTCGAGCAGCGATATGCCGTCCCCCTGCGGAAGACGGACATCGGAAAGGACAAGATCGAAAGGCTCCTTTTTCAGAAGCCGCCTTGCACCGGGTTCGTCTATCGTCGTCACTGCTTCATAGCCGGATTTCTCAAACCATTTCTTTTGTTGTCCGGCCAGCAGGATATTGTCTTCAACTATGAGTATTCTGTGTTTCATCCGTATAGTTCTTTAAGTCAAGTTTTCTGATTTCCGAAAGCAGGTTCTTCGCATCGCCTACCAGCCGGTCTATTCTTCCGATGACCGTCTCTGTATATGTACTGATGGTCAGATCATCGGAAGTATCGTCATGTAGGATTCTGCTGTATGTTTCCAGTTCACAGGCCACTCCCAGCTGTTCCCAGGTGGGATACATGCGGTGCAGGGTGTTTTTCATCCGCTCCGTGTCCGTTTTCATGCTTTCAAGGGCTTTTTTCAGTTCCGTCCTGTTGTCGATCGATTCCTCAATGAAAGCATTGAGCATCCATTCCATATCCCCCGTCTCTGCGGCTAAGGCATTGAAATCCGCCTTCTGTTCCTGCCGCTGGCCCGACCTTTCCATTATGGAGGAAAGGAAAGCCTGCAGCTCGTTCATGGAGAACGGTTTCTGTATGCAGCCGGAAAAGCCGGCTTCAGTATAGCGGCTTTCGTCCACGTCGTTGCGGGCAGTCATGGCGGCAACCGGAATGGTGCGTGAATTTCCGATATTGGAATGACGCAGGAGATATAGCAAGTCAAAACCGCTGGTCCCGTGCATCTGGATGTCTGTCAGCAGTAAGTCGTAGGGTTCTTTCCGCAGTTCGCCCACCACGTCCTTCGCCCCGATGCAGGTACGGCATGATACACCGTTGCGCTCCAGCATCTCCATGACGATGCGCAGTTGTATCGGATCGTCGTCCACAAGGATGATACGCTTTGGAAGGCTGAGCCTTTTCACGGTCGGCATGACGTGGTTCTTTACCGGTTCAGTGGAAATGGTGAGGGGGATTTCCGTGTGGAACAGACTGCCTTCCCCGACATGGCTCGATACGGAAATACTGCCGCCGAGCAGGTTCACAAGTCCCTTGGTTATCGGAAGGCCGAGCCCGAAGCCTTCCGGCGAAATGTCTGGCGCCGCCCGTTCAAACGGTCTGAATATGCGTTCTATCGTTTCCTTGTCCATGCCGATGCCCGAGTCCTCCACCTCCATGGTCATTACCACGTCCTTGTGGCTTACCCGGAAACAGACTGTTCCGTTGCGGGTGAACTTGATAGCGTTAGTCAGCAGGTTGTCCGCCACCTGACGGATACGGTCCGCATCTCCGTATACCACTATGTCGGTGCCTTCTGCTTCCGTTTTGAAGACCAGCCCCTTGTCATTGGCCGCACAGGTGTATTCCTCGTTAATGTCGTCGACGAAGGCTTTCAGGTTGAAAGGTATCCTGTTCAGTGATTCCTTCGCTTCGTCCAGTCTGGAGAGGTCAAGCAGGCTGTTGGCAAGCCTTGTGATATGGCGTGAGGACTTGATGATGTTGTCAAGGTAAGTGTTGCGGCGTTTTCTTTCCCTGGTGTCAATGGCCAGTTCCGCACTGCCGCAGATGGCGTTCAATAGTCCCCTTATGTCATGGGAAAGCGTTACGATGATACGCTTTCTCATTTCGGACAGTTCCCGGTTCTGTTTGAGCGTATCCACCAGTCTGCTGCGGTCATGTTCCTTGCGCCGTATGTCCCTCTGTATGACAAGATGGGATATGATCAGCAGGACAATGGCAACGATGATGGTAGCCGCAAACAGCTTGAATGAAAGTGCCTTTGCCTCCGCAATCCTTGTTTCCCGGTTTTGGAAAGCGGCCTGGACCTGTTCGTCAAGGGCGGTGATGAAGGAGTTCAGTCTTTTGTTCAGTTTCAGGTTTTGCAAACGCAGGCTGTCAATATAGAGTCCGATATGTCTGTCATGCTCTTCCTGCATAGTTATCAACTGGCGGTTGAGCTGCCGCAGTTCTGTCGTGGAAGCCGGCACCTGTACGGTTTCCTTCTTGCCAAAGAAACCTGCTATGCCGTTTTTCCGGCGGGTGACCGTGCGTGTACGGGTACTCTTGTCGATGACCTCGGGGAGATGGTTGTAGAGCAGGCTGTCTGATGTCCTCTGCTCCTGAAAAACCGTTGTAAGATGATACAGGCGGCTTTCCTTCTCTTCCAACAGTCGTCGCAATGTGTCTATCTGTTCGTGGCTTACCAGATCCAGGCCGTTGTCTTTCATCCGTTCCAGCAGGCTGTCTATGTGCAGGCGCCTGTTCTGGTATGCTGAGAAGTCCTCGCTGTCCCATCCGATGGCGGATTCCCCCAGCAATGCGATTCCGACAATGTGGCGGCGTATGGCGTTGACTTCATTCCGGATCTCACGTACTTCTGCGGTTCCGTTTGCTATGTCATGCATTTTTTTGCGCTCATGAAGCAGTATGGCAATCATGCTTCCGATGACTGCCAGCAATATCAGATAACCAGCTATGATTTTTGTCTGCAATGAAATTCCACTTAGCTTCCTCATACGCCTTATGATAAAAAAATCCCGGAAGGTTGTGGGGCGCAGTCTTCCGGGACGTGAGTAATTTGGATGTCACCCCGATGCGCTATCCAGTCGTACACAGAATGCACTCCGGCCTTTTATAACCTTGGCGGGCGACGGTTTGCCCGCATGATTTTCCCTTCTGCCGGCAGCTGTCGGCAGAAAATTCTCTGGTTCGGGTATCCAATATCTTGTCCATATTCTTTTTTTTACAGTCAGTCCATATTTCTGTTTCTCCGTATTTTCCGATGCAGGAAAAAATAAGGCCCCCTGTTATAGTCCCGTGTGGAAATGTGGATGGCCCTGTTTTCGTTTGCCTGAATTATGGAAGTTCCGGCAAGACAATACGCTGTCCTATTGTATAATATTCCAAAATACAAATATATACATTTGTTCCTAACTGCAATGAAGTTAATATATGTTTGTCTTGATTTCAAACAAGTTTTAACATGTTATAGGTCATAAAGCCGCGTTCAGACAGGTATCGGATTCATTTTCAAGGTAGAAAGGTTCAGGTACAGCCCGTAATGCTCGATCATGCCGTTGCGGAACATTTTCCACAGGATATTGCAGCCGAGCTGTGCCAATGTGGAGTTGATGAACAGGTCCTGCTTTTCCAGGGCCTCTGCCAGTGAGCAGCTCGGTCCCGAGTCTTTCTCCTTTACTTTCGCGTATTTCACGTAGCGGGTAATCACTTTCAGTGACTCCACCGTTTCGTACAGCTTGGATTCCGGCTGCCTGATTTTTTTCGGTACGGTTCCGAGGACGACCTGTCCCGTGTCCTGTGTATTCCCAAAGTCCATCCAGTACAGGGGCGTCTCGTGGCTTCTGTATTCCGATACCGGCACGGCTTTCAGTATGTTCCACAGGTCGATACGTGACTTTATGTTGTCCGTGCAGGTGATCGTTATGTTGGCCAGATTATCCCGTCTAGCGTCCTTCAGGGCTGCCGGATAGATGTCCGGTACCGCCTTCCAGTCGTTGCCGAAGAAGTTGTTCATGCGTGTGACAAGACACTGTGCCTTGTTCAGGCCGATGTCCGAGGGGCTGAAGAGCTGTCGCCCGATGTTGGCCTCCGTCACGATGTCGGAATCATACACGGTTATAAACAGCCCGGGGTGTCCGAGTCCCCTCAGTGCCGTGTCAAGTCTGGCCAGGCAGGTAAGTACCTGCGAGCCTGTTCCTCCCGCTCCGATAAGGTTTACCGTTACCGGATGCTGCGGGTTTATGAGATAGTTGTCGATGTAATGTACTCTTTTCATTTCAGTATGTCTTTAAGTTTCATGTTGTTCAGTTGCTTCAGTTCGTCGAGGTTGAAGTCCCTGTCCCGTGCCGCCTTTGTCACCAGCACGAGGTTTGACCTTGTCGGGTTCCCGTTCCCTCCCAGGTGGGTGAATTCCGTCAGCCAGAATTTCCTTTCCCAGTACTGCAGCAGCTTCTCATAGGTCAGGTCCTTCGGCAGCTCTATCCTGGCGTTTCCCAGACATACGCTGGAACCTGTCACGTTGAAGAAGGGCGCGGCGTACAGCACGGTATCCGGTCCGGGAACATTTTCCTTGTAGGCATAGATTCTCATTCCGTGTTCTCCGGCCTCATAGATCACTCCCGGCAGGTAATATTCCGCGTTTTCTATTTTGAGCGCGGGGCTGAAGAACATCATCCTCTTGTGCGGAGGGTTGTACCACACGTATCTCTCGCTTCCCTTGCGCGGGTCGCAATACAACAGGTTGTCGGGAATCTTCCCATATGGAGTGGTGCTGTGTCTTTCCGAGTATCCCTTCACGAGCGTGTTCATGAATTCCATGGTTACCGGTCTACCTTCCGTCATGTTTCCCCGGTCGTCAATTTCACGGATTTCAAGGAAAAAGTTCCTGTCATTCTCCGAGGCATAGGCAATCAGTGCCGCCTTGGGGTTGAGCGGTGTCTTGATCTTTCTGGTCAGTTCGTTGCTGTCTATCATATGCTTTCAGATTGGTTTATACTGTGATGTTGATGAATTTTTCCGCCCATTTGAAGAAACGTTCCGGATAGTCGTCCATGCGGAACAGTTCCTCCGTTTCCGGAGACAGGTCACAGGTGGTGACCGGAATGATGTCATATGTTTCCTGGCTGTAGGAGTTGTAATAGTCGGTGAGATATTCCGTTATCATGTCGGTGCAGTCATAGATGACCCGGATCTGCTTGCTGAGATACATGGGCAGAAAGTCCGGTTCTTCCTCGTAGAAGGGATCGTAGCCGTATTCCATGATGCCGTGTTCAGGTGTAAGGAACTCCAGACCCTCCTTCATGACAGAGAGCAGTGACTGTTCGTACCCGTCCTTCGGCTTATATCGGTCGATTGCCTTCGGCAGATTCTTGTAGTAGGATTTGCGTTCCACCCGGCGTAACAGGGCATGTATCCTGCCTTCCTCATAGGAGTGCAGGAGCCGCCGCCTTTTTTTCCGGTCGGATGCCGTTTCACCCGAGTCATCCTCAGACATCAGTGTCAGGGCATAGTCCATGTCATCCTCGTCCAGTATGGTGTTTATCCCGTTCGCCTGCATCAGGTTGTGGATGAAGGTGACGGATATGCGTCTCAGTTCCGGTCCGAGCCTTTCCATGAACTTTGTCGGGAAGTAATACAACGTGAGTTCTCCCCATCCATGACATTTCCAGAGACGGAACAGGAGTCTTTCTTCGTCCTGCTCAATGTTGACATTCATGTCATTACCTACAAGGTTACACATCTCTTCGTGCAGTCTGGCAATGCTTTCGCCGGGCGTTCGTCCCGGTGTATGTACCGCCTCCTTCTTCATGAGGAGTGCATATCTGAAAAAGGAATCACGCAGGTACTCATAGTTTTCCTGCGTGATAAGATTGTGCGGCTTCCCGTCAGTACCGTCCGTGAACAGTTCCGATGGGGATATCGGCAAGAACGTAGCGTTCAGAAAAGAATTACGGCACCGCTGGGTGCCGCAATCCGTTTCTTTCTTTCCGTGCCGTAATGCACCTTCCTTTCTGTTTCCGCAATGATAAGTTTCGCGAGCTGTTCCGCCTGATATCCGTCCAATGGTACACATGATTTCTTCTTTTTTCTGTTGTCCTTTGCCATATCCTTTATCCTTTTGTTCCGATAGTTGTCTTGAATTCATATTCTGTCATATCCTCCCTGATGACCGGTCCGTGAACGGTAGCCGTCGTCAGTTCCGGGTACATGTTCGAATAGTAGCTCATGACCATGTCCGGCGAGATGTTCGGATCTGGGTCATGAAGGGTTATATACTCCGTTCCTTTCTTGAATTTGAATGAGCGTGTCATTCCTTTGATTTCGAGTGCCATGTCTTAAACTGTCTGATAAGGTGAATACTTGGGTTCCAGCATGGACTGCGGGAAATCGATGTATTCCTCGTAGTCCTTCTCACTGTATGCGGGATGTTCCTGATCGGAGAGGTACGGTTGCTGTTCGTCCTCCTGCATGAACCGTTCTTCCTGCCAGTCCTGTATTTCAGGCTGCGGCGGATATTGAGGTTGGGAAGGCTGCTGTCCGCCTGTCCGCTGTACGTATTGCGCGTGTGGCTGTATCTGCGGTCTTGCCTGCGGCTGTGGCGGCTGTTGTTGCGACGGCCATATTCCTGGCTGTTGCGGATGCTGCGTGTATGCCTGTTGTGGTCTCTGCGGTGCGGGCTGAGCCTGTCCCGGCATCGGTTGTGACGGTCTCCGCGTGTATGTCTGCTGCGGTGCCGGCTGTTGCGGACGTTGCGGTTGCGGATTTCTCTGTTCCGTTGCCTGTGTGTATGCCGGCTGTTGGGAGTGTGGCTGTTGCTGCTGTACAGAAGGTTCCGGCTGTGCTTCTTGTTCCATCAGGTCGAAGAGGCTTCCCCGGTTCATTTCCGTGTCGGCCGCCTTTATCTTCTCCTCGATTTCCTTCAACTGGGCGGCATTCGCGTGTGCTTTCGCCTGTGTAAGCACGCTGACGGCTTCCCGGTGGTTTCTGGCCGCTGTCAGTTCTTCCGCCTTCTTCATCAGTTTCTCGTACTTCTCCCGTTTCTCGCGTTCTTCCTTCGTCTCCTTGGATTTCGCTTCCTTGGCAGCCTTGCTGCTGGCAGCGGCCTTGTCCGCCTGTGCCTCGAACTGTGCCATATTGGAGATCAGCCCGCACGTTTTCTGTATAGGTCTTGTGACTGCCTGCAGGAATCCCGTATCAAGTTCCTGCGGTGTGCCCGTGACAGTCAGCGGCACGATGTGGTTTTGGGCCTCGTCCTTGAGTCCGTTCGATTTGGGCAATGTGGAAACGGTCAGTTGTCCGTTTGTCTTGCGGATGACGATCGTGAGGTCCACGCTTTCCGTCATCATCTGGTGGATTGCTGTAAAAAACATAATTTCAGATATTAAATGATTAGACGATGTGTTTCAATATTCGCTGAAGAATTCTGCCAGCAGCCTGTTCCTGTCCGGATGTCTGCAAATTTCCAGAACGGGGTTCAGCAGCTTTGAGATGTGAACGGGACCTGTGGTTCCCCTTGGTGGCAGCTTGATTGCCGGTTGCGGGACGTGTACTTTCGGTCTTCTTGTCACGGGCATCCCTATCGGAGCTGGTGACTGTCTTGTGATGATCGCTTGTTGCATATTCTTTATTTTTAAGTGTGAATACCCGGGCTTTGGCAGCCCGTTGAACTACAAGGGCCCAACGGCAAATGCTTCCGGAAAGGCAGGGTTTTCGGGAAAAATACCGGAGCCTCCGGCGAGGATGATTTTTTCCGAAACCGCTTGCGGCCTGACCTTGCCGTCCGACAAGAAGCGTTTGCCAACTTTGCCCTGTAGTTCTCGGTTTGCCAATGTCTGTGTTTTTAGTCCTTTCCCTTTTCTTCCCGTGTCATTTCCGGTTGTGACGGATACAAAAAGAGCCGCCCGCTCCCGGACAGCTCCCTTATGCTGCAATGATAAATTCCGTGCATGTTCCATATCGTCAGATTTCAGAAGACCAGAAAACTCAGTATGCACAGAATGATGGCCAGTGCCACGAGAAAACAGGCTATACGGTAGAGGAACCTGAAGAGTCCCCTGAAACAGATGATGGCCACGGCGGTCCATACAGGCGATATACCGTGGGAATAGAGCCAGCTGAATATGATGGCTGCTGTTACGGCCAGCGCGAGTGTCCTTGCCCATCTGCTGTCCGCTATCTTTCTGATACGTTCTTTTGTTTTCATAATCTTCATGTGTTTGGTGGGAATGCCATTCCCGGTTTCAGGGGCTTTCTTGCAGTCCGCCTCCACAGGCAAGGTTTTCGGGAAAAATACCGGAGCCTCGGGCGAGGATGATTTTTCCCAGAAACCGTAAGGCCAGACCTTGCCGGTGGAAACGGGCGGGCTGCGACCTTTGCCCCGCGAATCGGGATGGCTTCATCATTTCCTTTTCCTGCCGTTCCCGTTTTTGGGGAACGAGAGTGTCAGGGTAAATCCGGCGTCAAAGGTGACCGAAGCGTCGAAAGCTACACCCTTCTTTCCCTTGAATCCCTTGATGAGCCGTGTGGAGCCGGAGGAGAAAAGCTGTTCCAGATGTTGGTCCGTCAGTTCCTTGTTCAGAAACCTGCGGTACACGGTCAGTCCGCACCCTTTATTGTCGCAGCGGGCACTCTTCTCCCTGACGATGATGTGTCCGGTCTTGCATTTGGGACAGGTGAACGTGCGGGGGGCTACCGCCGGAAGGCTGAGGTTCAGGATTTCACGGGTAGCCTTGCGGGTGTAGTCCGTGATGGATGCCATGAACGTGTCCGGTCCGAGTGTGTGTCGCTCTATCTGGAGCAGGGTCTTCTCCCAGCTTCCTGTCAGGGAAACATCCGCCACGAGCATGTCCTTCACCGCATCGTAGATATGGAGTCCCTTTTCCGTGGGGACGATGCTCTTGCCGGAGCGGGCGATATAGTCACGTTTGAACAGTGTGGTGATGATGGCGGCTCTTGTAGCGGGCGTGCCGATGCCCAGCTCCTTCACGGCCTCGCGTGCCTGTTCGTCGGCTATCTCCCTGCCGCAGGTCTCCATCGCTGCCAGCAGCGTGGCTTCGGTATAGAGCGGTCTGGGCACGGTCTTCTTCTGGGCCAGTCCGAATCCTGAAACAGGGACCGTGTCCCCTTCGGCAAATACGGCCGTACCCTCGTCGGTTTCCGGTTCGTCGTCCTGCCTGTCCTCTTTCCTGCGGAAGATGCCGCGCCATCCCGGACTGACGACAAGGGAGCTTTTCGAGCGGAAATCCATGTTGTCCAGACGGCACTCCATAAGAATCAGTTCCTTCTCGCAGCAGGGCGAGAACGCCTCCAGCATACGTCCGGCTATCAGCGTATAGACGGCCTCTTCCGCCTCGGAAAGCCCTTCGGGTGCGATGCCGGTCGTGATGAGGGCATGGTGGTCCGTCACTTTGCTGTCGTCCACGCTGCGGGTGTTGAGACGCGCAAAGTCAAGGATTCCGGCACTTGTGGCGAATCCGGGCATGGCCAAGATTCTTTCCAGCAGACCGGGCACGCAGGCCATCACGTCGTGCGGGATATACCGGCTTCCCGTTCTCGGGTAGGAAATGAACTTCTTCTCGTAGAGCGACTGGGCGATGTCCAGTGTCTTTGCCGCGGGCAGGTCGAGGTGCACGTTGCAGTCCTTCTGAAGTGCCGTCAGGTCGTAGAGCAACGGCGGCTGTTGCAGGGTTTTCCTGCTCTCCACCTTCGTGACCGTCGCCGAAGAATCGGGAGAGAGACTGCGGTAGGCGGCTTCCGCCTTCTGCCTGTCGTCAAAGGTCGCGGGATGGAAGAAGCGGCGGTGTGACGTGCCGCCATTGAGGGTGACATGCAGCTGCCAGTATGGTGTGGATACGAAACTGCGGTTCTCCCTGTAGCGGCTGCATATCATGGCGAGCGTCGGAGTCTGCACCCGTCCGATCGAGTTGTTGGAAGAGCCGGAGACGATGGCCAAGGCACGGCTGGCGTTCATGCCTACCAGCCAGTCCGCCTTCGCGCGGCTGTCGGCGGCGGCATACAGGCTGTCGTATTCCGAGCCGTCCTTCAGTTCCTCCAGCCCTTTCCGTATGGCCTCGTCAGTAAGCGAGGAAATCCACAGGCGGCGGAACGGTTTCGTACATTCCAGGAAGGCGTATATCCAGCGGAAGATAAGTTCCCCCTCACGACCGGCATCGGTAGCCACGATGATGCTGTCACAGCGGTTGAATACGCTTTCTATGACTTTCAGCTGTTTCGAGGCGGCGATGTCCGTAACCATTCCCCTGTCCGTGCGCATCTGTCGGGAGATCAGGCGGAACGGGTCCGGCAGCATCGGCAGGTCCTCCGCTGCCGTTTTCGTATAACCGTAAGTGTCCGGCATGGCCAGTGACACGAGGTGTCCCAGTGCCCAGGTTACCATATATCCGTTACCGGAACAGTAGCCGTCATTTCTTGTATCAGCCCCGACTACACGGGCTATGTCCAAGCCTACACTCGGCTTTTCTGCGATGATTGCTATCATATTGGATAAAAATTAAGCCGTTTCCCGTTTTCCATGCGGAAGACAGGAAACGGCGGTAAGACATCGGTTTACTTGATAATTGCTTCCAGATTATTTGCCCAGCGGTGTCACTCCCTGGATTTCCAGCAGCGGTGCCTCGCCCTTGCGGACCAGCTGGAGCGTGGCGTCCATCACCACGTCCACGCCGAGGAGCACGAGGCTCAGGGACATCACTTTCGTTTTCTCTCCCCTGAGGAGGGTGTCCATTTCGCCGGAGAGTTCCAGCTCGTCCTTCATGATACCGATACCGGAGAGTTCGTCCCAGTTCACTTCATCAGCCTTGAAAGGCATGTCGTTTCCGTTTTCCTTTTTCATATTTCTTTCTTTTTTTATTTAACATTCATTTTCCGTTACCTATAGTCAGGCAATGCTCGCACCTTTTGACTTGCGGTTGCCCTGTTCCTGTCGCTGGCTGTTGGCCACCACGTTTCGCTGTGACGCGTCACGCTTACGGTCGGGATTTTCGTTGTAGAAGTCCAGACGCCCCTGGTTGAAGTTCGCCTTGACGTACTGCGAGATGGTCTTCCCGTCATATCCCTTTATGCCTTCCACCAGCACGGCCTTTCCGCTCTGCAGGTCCGCACGCTGCTGTCTGGTCAGTTCCACGTCCCATACCTTGGTTGGAATCTTGAAATCCTCGCGCTGCTCGAAACCGTCCGGCGTACGGGAGTAGCTCAGGCGTCCCGTTTCCAAATCGGCCTTGATGAAGGAGGAGAATTCCTCTCCCTTGCGGTTCACCATGTCATTGAGGAAAATCACCTTGCCGTCACGGAGTTGCTGCTGTTCCTCCAGCGATATTTTCACTCCGTTGATCTCGTTGGGGATATAGATTTCGCGTGCGCCTTCCGGAGAGTCCGGGTTGTAGCGAGTGTAGGACGGGCGGCCTGTCGCCTCGTCCAGCTTCACGTAAGAGGAGAACACCTCGCCGTCCTTGCGCTGCATTCCCTCCACGAAGATGGCTTTTCCGGCGTTCAGGTCCTCAATCTGTTTCTGTGTCAGTTCCACGCCCCCGAGTGTCTGGCGGTTGAAGAGTTTGTCGTTCTCGAAAATAAACTCGACACCCCTGCGTTCGGCATTCACCTGGATGAAGGCGTTGAACTCGTTACCGGACTTGGCGATCATGCCCTCGACATAGACCTTCTTGCCTTCACGCAGGTCATTCTGCTCCTGCTCTGTCAGTTCCACGCCCTTGATTTCCCTTGGGATGAAGGCATTCTCCGCTTTCATGGCGACCACCTCGTTGGTCAGCTTGTCAATACTGATGAAGGAAGGGATATATTCCCCGTTGCGTCCTTTTAGTTCCACGACACGTCCCATGTTGCCCGTTTCGAGCAGGTTCCTCTTGTCCTCGTCGGAAAAGATATGTCCGAAATACGGTCGGTCGAGGTCGGGTTTCTGCCTGATACCGTGGATGCCGAGCACCACTTCGCCCGCCATGGACTGCTGGAATGACAGACGTGCGTCAGTCCTCAGTACGGCCGAGCCGAAGTTCATGCTGATGGGTACTACCTGGTTGGTCTTGTAGCCACGGAGCATCTGTTCGAGCAGTCCGCGTTCCTGGAGGTATTCACGGGAGATTCCGAAATTCTTGAGCTGTTCCCAGTTGATCATGGACTCGTTGTAACGGTACTGGGGGGACTGGGTCTGCGGCTGGCTGTCAGCTGCGGCAGCCTGCTGCTGGGTTTCATTTTTCTTTGCCATTTCTTCTTGATTTTTTTGGTTAATACTTTGGTTTTCCTTGTTGCGCGGAACAATCTCGTACTGCTTGAGAAATTCCTCCACGGCTTTTGTCTTTTTTCCTGCGGCGATGTCCTCGATGGCCTGCTGTACGGCAGGGTCGTCCAGCCTGTCTTCCTTGACGGAGAGGATTCCGAAGCGTGTCGGGTCTTTCAGCTGGCTCCAGAAGTTCTTGATGAAGTTCTCGAAGGCATCTGCATAGCGGTCAATCTTCAGGAAGGAGTTCCGGTTCTGCCTGTCGGCGGCTACCGTGTTGAATTTTCCGTCCTGTCCGATTTGCGACACCGCTTCCAGAATCAGTTCCATCTTGTCGAGGATGAACACGATGTCACTCATCTGCTCGTTTTCGGTGACCTGCGGTTTCGGGGGTTCTTCCCGTGCATTTTTCTTTGCCATAATTTTTGATTTTTAGTGTTGATAACTCATGTTGTCACCGCAAATATATAGGAGAAAAATTGATAAATAATTGATTTGCAATGTGTTAGGATATACATTACATCTTGTGTCATCACATTACACCGCAGGCCGGAGAAAACGGAGCGAAAACGGCAGGAAAGGGAGAAAAAACGAAAGGCGGCAAAGGAAAGGGAAAAGGCTGGAACAGGCCGGACAGACAAGGGCATGGCGGTACGCACAGCCGCACAGAAGAAAAGGAAAAACTGTAATTATGCAGAGTTGGGAGCGAGCTGCTTTTGTCCCCCTTGATGTGTCCTTTTGTGACAGGAGGCGGATTTCTGTTTACGGGAATAACCGGATCGTGTAATCCATTGGGACGGCATACGGGAGCATGGTTCTCCCGTCAGATTTTTTTATGTTGACCTGTATCTATGCGTCGTAGGTCGCTTCGCTTGCTAAGTCCCGGTCCTTTCCTCAACTCGGACGGCAATACCGGAGCGTTTTTTCGGGCGGAAAATTACCGCAGGGAATTTTGTGTCCCGAAAACCGGAGGCTTGAACGTGGAGGTATTCGCCCTCCGAGTTAACTTCTCTGAAGGGACTTGTCAAGTGAAGCGTGGCTTATGACCGTATGTTTTTGAATAAGGATTGCAGAAGCCTATCTGCCTGTCATTTCATTTAGTCTGTCGTGGAAATCAGAGGTGTTCAAACGACACCATAAAAGAGAAGTTAATTGAATGATTCTGAATAATTTCCAATCTTGATAAAGATAGTCTGTCTTTTATGAGAGATTATATGGAATGTTTCATATCTTTGTAGATAGCCATTGATTTACAATATCTTTGGAGATAATTCGGAAAGAATAGTACTAACCGTCAGATAAAAGAATAGTCATGGATAAGAAAGATTTGGAAAAACTGTTAATGCGATTCTCTCATTTGGGAGTTACTCATTCAAAGAATGGCGCATTGTTGATTGGGAAAGCCCCTCATATTGCCGAATATGCCTGGCTTAATATTATGTACCCTTGTATTACAGAAGCAGAAGTATGCGATTTGGAGAAGAAACTGGGATGCGCTATTCCTGAAGTTTACAGGGATTTTCTGATGAATGTATCCAACGGATTTGATATAATGAACTGCACATTGGCGTTGCACGGTTGCAGGACATCATACGACAGATCAGATTTGGATTCATGGTATCCGTTTAATATTGAAGATATTCAAAAGTACGAACGGCCCAAGAATGCCACACCGGAAATGTTCTTTTTTGCCTCCTATGATTATGACGGTTCAAAGCTTTATCTTAATACTTCGGATAATAAGATATACTATTGTAGTCCATATGATGCAATGCCGCTAAAATCATGGGATTCGTTATCCGACATGATTACTTCTGAAATAGAAAGAATATTTGGCTTGTTTGATGCGGATGGGCATTGTATTGATGAAGATGTTCCGACAACGCCGGTTGCTTTGTGATAATTATAGAATAGTATTGAGTGAAGTAGCTGATAACTAATATGGAGCAAGTAATATATTTTTGGAATAGATTGTATTATGGCATGTACGAATGTAATAGACGTACAGATGTATTCTTGTATAAATATATACATTCGCTAATTCGTTCGTTATATAATTTACTACATAAGGAAAAGATAAGCAAACGACGTGATAAGACTAATTTTAACAAGGCTATTGGTGCATTATCTAATCCAATAATAGGTACAAGCGCAATGCTTGCTGATATAGAGATAGTATGGTTCACGGGACTACTGACATATACATTGATAAATTTAATGTCAATCTTAATACCTGAAGTGTCTTTAGTCGGTGTGGACAAGAAGACTTTCTTCATAATCACCGCAATACCGTGTATTATTATAAATTACTTATTTTTATGGAGAAAGAAAAAGTATCTTGAATATTTTGAGGCATTTCAAAAGGGTTCAAAAAAACTAAACACAATATGGTGCTTTGTAAGCATAATATGTTTTGTGCTTGCCTGGGTACTTTTTATTTTTAGTTTATGCATAATGTAATGACAAATGATATGTCATTAAGTAAGCTGGAACGTAACAATATAAAAGCAATAGTCCATGAATGAGTATAAAATTATTGATAATCTCCCTTTCGGCTTCGATTTCCATAATCGTTCCCGAAAGGAACTGATGAAATATTCAGAATGGTTCTATCAGAATAAAGAACAAAGAATGTTCGAACTTAATCGTGCTATTCAACAGTTTACAGGCAAGATGTGGCAGCAAGATTATTCTATCAATTCTTTAGCTGAATTAAATTTGTTTTTATTGAATAGTATAAAGTCTGAAAATCTTTCAAAGCAAGAATTAGAAGAGAAAAAGAAAAGAGTCCCGACTTACATAACTATTCAGGATTGGGATTTAACCGTTAAGTCACGGTCATTGTTGGTAGATGTGGGAATTTATTGGGGAGAAGTGATCATATATAATAACAATAGCTTACATTGGGAGCAATTTTTTTCAAGGAATAAAAATGATAATGATTATGGTCACATGGTCATTATGTTGAAAAATTCCCAAAGAATTAATCCTATATGGTTAATGTATATACAAGGCTTAAAAATTATAAAAGGAACAGTCTCACAGACATTCCTGAATGATTTATATTCTATTTGGACAAGCTATATTTAATTTGATATATTTCTACAAACAGGGACTCAAGATTTCCAGCATACAGAAATACCGTTATTTCCCCATAAATACGAGTAGAAGATTCAACTAAATATGTGATTCTGAATAATTTTCAATCATTATAAAGATAGTCTGTCTTTTATGAGAGATTATATGGAATGTTTCATATCTTTGTAGATTGCCATTGATTTACAATATCTTTGGCGATAATCCGGAAATAATAGTACTAACCGTCAGACAAAAGAACAATCATGGACAAGAAAGATTTGGAAAAACTGTTAATGCGGTTCTCTCATTTGGAAGTTACTCATTCAAAGAATGGTGACATTATTTACGGGTAATTCTATAGGTGAACATTTAGATTATTATATCGATGATAATTTTGATAAAAATAACGGAGCTTTGTTAAAGTGGTGAGAATGGATTATATATATTATAGAATGTATGTATGGTACAAGAGAAAAAATGATTGTGCCATAGTAAATAGTATATTATTTATAACTTCTGTTAAATTCTTTTTGTGTTTCCCCATTATGGGGATTGTAATAGCATTTTTCGAGAGTGACAAAAATAATATGACTTTAATGTTATATTTAGTATATGCTATTTTAATGCTTATGCATTCATTGATAAAGTATATTAGGCAAACCAATTCTATATTACCTTAATTCCGCAACACTATTATAAATATAACTTTTTAAGTACCTGAGCAACAAAAAGTTGCTCAGGATTTTGTCATGTCAGATTTTTCACCTATCTTAGTGTTGCAAATCAAAATATGTATCAAACCCGACAGACATGGCAAAGAAAGCAATAAAATCTGAGAAACTCACTCCTTTTGGAGGAATATTTGCAATGATGGAGCAATTTGACTCCACATTGTCATATGTAATTGACACAACCCTCGGTCTAAGATGCAGGCTGTATGGTTATCAATACAGCGAAATCATCCGTTCTCTCATGAGCATCTACTTCTGTGGCGGCTCATGTATTGAGGATGTCACAACTCATTTGATGCCCCATCTCTCGCTTCATCCGACACTTCGTACCTGCAGCTCTGACACTATCCTCAGAGCGATAAAGGAACTGACGCAGGAGAACATTTCATACACGTCAGATACGGGTAAGAACTACGATTTCAATACGGCTGACACCCTCAATACCTTACTGCTCAATTGTATGTGTGCAGCTGGTCAGCTGAAAGAGGGTGAGATGTATGATGTTGATTTCGACCACCAGTTCATAGAAACAGAGAAATATGATGCAAAGCATACATACAAGAAGTTCCTTGGTTATCGACCAGGTGTGGCGGTTATTGGAGATTTGATTGTCGGCATTGAGAACAGCGACGGCAACACAAACGTCCGTTTCCATCAGAAGGACACGCTGAAGAGATTCTTCGAAAGGTTTGAACAGAACAATCTTGTTATCAATCGTTTCAGAGCTGATTGCGGCTCGTGCTCTGAAGAGATCGTGGAAGAGGTTGCCACCCACTGCAAGACCTTCTATATCCGTGCCAACCGCTGTAGTTCGCTCTACAATGACCTCTTCGCTCTCAGAGGCTGGAAGAGGGGAGAAATCAACGGCATTGAGTTTGAGCTGAATTCCATTCTTGTAGAGAAGTGGAAAGGCAAGACATACCGGCTTGTGATTCAAAGGCGGAAACGGATGGACGGTGAGCTTGACCTCTGGGAAGGAGAATACACATACCGCTGCATCCTGACCAACGACTACGAGCCTTCCGTAAGAGAGATTGTCGAGTTCTATAACCTCCGCGGAGGAAAGGAGCGCATCTTCGATGACATGAACAATGGTTTCGGATGGTCCAGATTGCCCAAATCCTTCATGGCAGAGAACACAGTGTTCCTTCTTCTTACAGCACTTATCCGTAACTTCTACAAGGTCATTATCCAAAGACTTGACGTAAAGAGGTTCGGACCCAATAAAACAAGTCGCATAAAAGCGTTTGTCTTCAGATTTGTCTCTGTACCAGCCAAATGGATCAGAACATCAAGGTGGTATGTGCTGAATATCTATACCTGTAATAATGCTTACGCAGATGTATTCCAGACTGATTTTGGATGACGACTACAACTTATGGGTATGATACTGCGTATTGTCTCAAGTCGCATTGTGGGGTAAGGGGGTATTGTAGGCAGAAGTGGGTATTTCAGCCTCAATTTATCTAATAATTCAGTAATGAGAGAACGTGTACACGTAAATAGGACGATGAAGGACTTAGTTGCGGATTTGAGGCTTATGAAAAGCGTATTGCTTTCTCAATACATGCCGTTCCTCTTCGCTCAGCGACAGGAAATAGGCTTTCCATCCCGGACAGAAATTGATGTGCCATCGCCAAAAACGACCCAACAATGACTTGGGTGAACGGTCGTATCGCCGCCTCAGTGGGCACTGCTGACAGTTATGTTTCTTTTCCAATACTTTATCTATTTATCTTTCGTAAAACTCTCGTGGCAAAAATAAGGATTATTTTCAGTGATCAAGCACACAGTTCATTAAAAAAGAGAGGATTTGCTAAGATTCAGAATAACGACGAGCCATCGACCCCAACGGGAGTCGAACTTCAAGTAACCGCACATGATACAATGTGCGGGTCGAAGTGCCTTCCCAATCCACGACCCCAACGGAGGTCGAACCTTTCTACAGATTATATGGTTCGACCCCGTTGGGGTCGGATGTATAGGAGTCATCTGGCCATCCGCAAGTCTTTGACATTGCGGTTAACGGGGGTGAGACCCTTTTCAGGGTCTGTTTGTTTGCACACCTTCATTCTACATAAACGGCTAAATTCAAATATTAAAAGCGTTTACATATTGCAACGTATTTATCTGTTATGCTCCTATTAAATTGTTCTATATCCTTATACTTTTCAACTAAATCCTTTATCACAGGCGCATTTAAATCGACGTTTAGGGTATATTGAACAAAAGCACGTAGCATCTCATAATTATAATTTACTCAAGTTTCGGATTTAGGTTGAGAGGATAGATTTGGGCATAAAAAAGGCTTTGAGGATTTCCGTATGTCACGGAAATTTAGTAATTTAGAGGTGCCCAAACAACTAATTACAATCACTCAAAGCCATGAGCAAAATTACAAAAATTCCATCGGAGATCCGCAACTTTTTCACGGGAAAACGAATCAATCCCGCATTTTCCAAGTTTATGACCCTCCTTGAGGGGATGAGGATTTCAGACAAAGATCTCGGAGGGAAAAAACGTGAGAACTGTCAGCTTACCAACCTTCAACTTTTCCAGATCATATTGATTCTGCCGTTTATGGCCGTCCCGGGTTTTTCTCATTATGCCGGATCGTCAATCTCGAAACTGTTCGGGGGTAAGAAGGACCTACTCTATTCGTTTATGGCCAAGGACAATATAGACTAGCAACATCATCTGGCACATCGCCTGTCATCTCATCAAGGCCGTGACCATAAGGAAAGACTATCAAAAGAGCCATCTTCCGGCAGTGCTTATTGTGGATGATTCCGACCTGCCGAAGACCGGATTGAGGATGGAGTGTATTGGCAAGATATTCTCGCACGTGTTTCAGCGGTGCATTCTCGGCTACAAGCTGCTGGCCCTGTGCTGGAGCGACGGCCGCTCTCAATTTGTCGTGGACTTCTCGATTCACGGCGAGAGAGGGAAGGTCGATGGCAAGGAACAAGGTCTTACGGCCCGGCAGCGCGAGAGGCGCTACAACCGCAAGCGTGACAGAGACTGCCAGACCGAAAAACGCAAGGAAGAGTATTTCGTATCCAAGCTTGAGCGCCTGAAGAGCATGGTGAAGAGACCATTGGAGGATTGTTCGCCGATATATATGAAGGCGTACACGAGCTCACCGTCGTGGAAAAGATCTGGTCAATCATTATTGATGTAATAGCAATCGTGGCTGAGATTTTTACCATTGACGAGAACGAATTGATGGAGCAAATTATACGGGATAACCGCAGGTTCAAGGCCATGCAACTGATCGCTCAGACTGCATAAAACCTAAATCCGAAACTTGAGTAAAATACATAACTGTAATAATCTACTACTAATCTAAAATAAAGCGATTATAAGCTATCCTTTTTCCTGTGTTTGTTTTAAAGTTTTCACCTATACACTTTTTTATCTTTTCCTGTTCTTTTTCTTTATCCATAACCGTTAAATTTTCAAGCAAATCAGCTTCCCATTGTATTTGAAAATCAAGTCCATCAATTTTAGATGGAGTATGATGGTTGCCTATTATAAAGCATATTCTATCAATATTTTTGTTATAGCCTACCTTTTTTAATATTTCTTTCGCTACTGCTGGTCCTTCCTTTTCTTGATAGACACCATCAATAGAACCGTATTTTTTTTGTGCTTCAACCGCACCAATATCATGTAGTATAGCAATAATACTGATGAATTCTTTTTCTTCCTCTCCGATATTTTCTCCGTTCATTATATCTTCTGCATTTTTCAAAACTTTAAGAGTATGCTCTATGCCAAAAGGAATTTCTTTGAATACTTCTTTCATCTCTATAATAATTTTTTCTTTAAACATAAATTACCTCCATTTATACCTTATAGGTGTTTTAGTTCTATCTATCCACTTTTTTGTTCGCCGATACAATCAGCATCATGGGACGGCGCATTTCATCCTGCATCCCCGGAATATCCATCATGTTTTCCGGCGGCTGCGGCTCCACAATATGATTTATTATAAAACCATTTGAAAGCAGTGTATTTAGATATGTGGTCAGTGTTCTATGATATTTTGTAACCTTTTCTCCCAAAAACACAGCTGTCCGTTTGCCCTCATAATAATAATTATCCACTGGAAAATGCAGTATTTCTCCTTTTTCGTTATAATGCCAGTCTTGTGTTCCATAGGCAGTAAAAACAGGATGTTCAACCGTAAAAACTAGCTTACCACCAGACTTCAGTATTCTATATATCTTTTTTACTAAAATCTCATAATCTGCTACATAGTGAAACGCAAGTGAGCTTAATATTACATCAAAACTCTCCTCTGGGAATTCCACATCTTCTATAGCACAGCATTTATATTCAACCTGTGGAAAATGTGTTTTTTCTTTGGCTACCTCGAGCATTTTATGAGAAATATCAACACCTACAACAGAAGACGCTCCGTGTTCCATCGCATAAATACAGTGCCATCCATAGCCACATCCTAAATCAAGCACACGCTTATCTTTAAAATCCGGCAGCAGCTTTCTCAATGTTTCCCATTCTCCTGCACCGGCTAGTCCCTGCTGTGAGCGACTCATTTGACTGTATTTTTGAAAAAATATATTATCATCATATTTGTTTTCTTTCATCTGAATTCCCCCTCGTTTAAAAAGTTATTTATCTCCGTTGCAATTTTTTTCACTTCTTTATATAGCTTCTCGGTCATATCGTAGCATTCAAAAAGTGAAAGACCAAGTACTTCAAAAATATGATTTACCCTTTCGGCATATTTTTTAGGTTTATATTCAAAAGTTTCAAGCAGTTTTATAGCTTTCTTTTCGTTAATGCAATAAGCATTATTGCATGCAAATAGTACTTGATTTAAGCATGAAATAATACGAAAAACATGGCCTGCAATATAATATTTATCCTCTGCTCCCGCATTTGCTTTTACAAACATTAAAGAGAATTCTGCTTCAAATAAGAAAAAGTTTATCAAGCTCTTCTTTAGAGCACCAGGGTAAATTTCCGCCTGATTTTTTAATTCGCAAAAGCTTTCATTTTTAGCATATTGTATCTTGCTGATAGCCAATTCTCCACGATACATAGCACTTATATAACCATGGGGATGCCCGGTCTGATAATTTGCAGTAACAATTCCTTGCTCCGTATCCTTGATTATTTGTTCCACCCGTTTTATATCACGTAAAATCAGATCAACATGATACCCGTTAATAACTAACCATCCGCCTCCATTGACCCAATCACCCCACGCTCCGGGAGGTACAACAAGGTTGTTTCTATTCTCATCATCCAACTCTGTAGCAATTTGGTTAATCGCTGTCAGGTCAAATGATTCTTGATTGTAATAAATTCCGATATCTATATCAGAATCCTCTGTATGGGTACCTCTTGCACGGGATCCCCCTAATACGATGCCTTCTATAAAAGGCAAAGAGGATAATTTTTCTGTCACTGATTGAATAATATTATATATCATACGAACACACTCCTTTATTTTGCATCTAATTTTCTAATCTCAGTTATCATTGGGCAAACTATTGCAATGCAAATAATTAAAATACCTGATAGTAAAAACCAATGATTTACATCGATTCTATCAGCAAAGAATCCAGAAAGAATTAACCCAATTGGCATAGCAAGAGACATGATACTTCCAGTTAAAGAAAATACACGTCCTAAATATTCAGGCTTAATTTTCTCCTGAAAAAGAGCTGTTTGCACACCGCTGTAAAACGGAACCGAAAGCCCCATTATTGCACAGCAGACTACAAATATGAAAAATCCACTTTGGGGAAGTAATCCTGAAATGGGTAAGCTTATCCCCATCATAAAAATGGATGCCGTTATTAATAAGATTCGCTTTTGGTAATTCCCAAATAACCCTAATAATAGACCCCCTATCAACATACCAGAGGCATAAGCAATCTCCGTAATAGAAATATGCATCGGTGTACCATTAAAATATTCCATAGTGATTAAAGGATATAAAGCATTTATGGGCATATAAACAAACATATATAATGTTCCAACGAGTAATAAAGCAAATAATCCTTTATTTTGCCGTAGTACAGCCATTCCTTCTTTCATTTCTCTTATGAAATTTGGTTTCAAACTTTGCACTTGATCACCTAGCTTAGGAATACGTACAATTGCTACCGTAATAGATGCAATCACAGCACCCAATACATCGATGGCAATAATAGCATTTAGTTCCCAAACGGAGTATAAGAGTGCTGCAACCGCCGGACTAACAATATAGCTTATAGACTGCAAAGACTGACTATAGCCTGCACATTTCGTAAGCTGTTCTTCTGGTACTAAAAGTGGAGTAACCGCATTGAGAGCCGGGGTATGAAAAGCTGTTCCAATGCTACGGATGAACAATACTACCATAACCATCCAGATAGGTAACTCCATATACAATGCAACAATAGCTAGCACGGCCCCAGCTGCTGCGATAATTAAATCAGCACCAATCATTATCTTCTTCCTATCATGACGATCCACTAATACACCAATGGCTGGTCCAAAGACCGCATAGGGTAAAAAACCTACAAGTGAAGCCATAGACAAGACCATCGCAGATCCTGTTTTTTCTGTAAGGTAAAAAATAATCGCCATTTGCAGGATGGCACTAGTGATTAATGATACTGCCTGCCCTGCCCATATTGTATAAAACTTAAGTTTCCAATTGTTGTATTTTTCCATTTATATTATCTCCCTTAATTCCGCAACACTTTGATTTAACTTTATTTAGGGACTGTCGTTAAATTCCGTCATTATGAGTCAATCGGCAGACTGTCCCGGTAATTTTTCCGATCGAACTCATCTTTTTATATTTTCGGCTCCGTTTCGGAGCCCCTTTTTTCATTTTTGGACCCAACTGGAGCCAATACTCCAGTGAAAGGGCCGTTTCTCACTCACCTCGAACATCAGGCAGCCTGGGCAATTTCGTTTACTTCCCGCCGGACGAGCTGTACTACATTCGCCGTGTGGATGCCAAAGAAGATGTACAGGATTTCGGTCAACTTCGTCCTTGCCTTGATGCGTTTCAGGCCATAGTGTTCCTTCTGCGTTCCGAACGAGCCTTCCATCCTCGTTGCCCTTATCCTCGCCAGCTCGTTGCGGATGATGTCGTTCTCTTTCTTTTCCAAGGACGGACGGCCACGCTTGACGAATGACGTCTGTATTCCTCTATCCTTGCAGTACTCCCTGTTGGCGCTGCCGGCATAGCTTGCGTCTCCTCCGGCCTTCTTCGCCTCCACACCGAAGAGCTTTCGGTGCATCTTCAGGCAGTGCGGAAGCCTGGTTCCCTCGTTGAAGGCATTGAATGACAGCTTCTCGATGAATGAGAGTCCGTCAACCTGGATGTTGTTGCACTTCGCACCGAACTCTACGCTCTTCACTTCCTTGCCTCTCACGATTGGCCTCACATACGGCTTGCTGATGCTCACTATCCTGTCCTTGACACTCTCGCGAGGATTGTTGTTCTCGAAGTGGGCCTTCTGCTGGCGGTACACTCTTGTGATGATTTCAATATCGCTCTTCTGTCTGACTGTCAGCAATTTCTCCGCGCCTGCATTCTCCCTCTCCAGTGTGCGGGTCTCCTTCAGTATCTTCCCCAAAAGGTTGAGCAGGCGTCTGGTCAGTTTCCTAGTCTGGACTTTCGTATGCCTGCGCCGCTTCCTGTACGACAGGTTGGCCTTCTCTACGTCTACGTACTTCGTCCTCGGACGGTGCACATTCAGCTTGGCACTCAGAGTGCACATTATCTCATATGACTTCTCTATTCCTTCCCACAGGAGCTTCGGATCCGTAGGATAGCGCATCTCGCTCTCGTAACAGGTCGCATCCGTATACATCGTGTCCAGGTCCTTCATGTACGGTTTCCAGGCTCTTGCCAGTATCTCCTGCTGCTGTTGGATCTTCAGCCCGCGGGCCAGCTCCGAAAACACGTCGTCCAGAAGTTTGTAGTTCGTCAGAGGATGCATCGGGTCTATTCTCACATCGCAGAAGAGCTGATAGTGGACGTTGCCGTTAAGATGCTCCATCAACTTCGGGCTGCTCAGACCTGTGTACATCTTCAGGAACATCAGCGCAACCTTGCCCTCCGGGGTGAAGTATGTTTTTCGTCCTTTCTTCGCTCTCATGCTCTTGCTTATCAGTCCAAAGTTCTCTGCCATCTCACGTAGCGGCAGCCTCTTCCTGATTTTTCCCAGCTCGCTAGTCGCGAATGTCTGCCTATACAATTCATAAAAATCGAACTCCGTGAAAGGAAGATCGGGTGATATTCCAGAGAAATTTTGTACCTTAGCCATGCAGATTAATTTTTGCGATACCTCCAAATTTGGCTTTTCTAGGGCAATTGGAGGTATTCTTTTTATCTTTAGCTAAGATACAAATTTTATATTGCATTGGCAATCAATTCGTTATAAAGTTTTATTCTTTTTACGACAGTCCCTATTTATAAGTTCCTGAGCAACAAAAAGTTGCTCAGGAACTTATAAATAAAGTTAAATTATAGTGTTGCGGAATTAAGGATTTTTTCTTCTTTCTCGTTAATTTATCGAGCAAAGTTACTAAATTTGCCGTTGTATAATTATAAAAGAATATCTCTGTGATTTGAATTCAAGTATTCACCTGTAAGAAGTTACTAATGACAAAAAAGAAATTGCCCGTTCGTTTTACGGGTCAGCACTTTACTA
>OGDM01000067.1_pt1 | contig 77233 bp, 83 predicted proteins | sample 1570491 | NCBI WGS metagenome assembly OGDM01 (sample SAMEA2582159, study PRJEB24529) | metagenome
CATAGTTTTTGGGTTAGCATCTGCACAGCACTCCACAGGGTTTGTCGGGTGCGCCCAAAAGTTTGAAAATCGTAGGTGCTTCAGCCTTTAAGGGATGTAAAAATTTGAAACAAATTAAAATTCCCAATTCTGTAGAGGAAATTAATAGCATGGCATTCTATGGCTGCGTTGGGATGGAAGAAATACAAATTAATGCTGATTCTAATCTTTCATCAATAGGAAACCAAGCCTTTACGACTGGATCTTTATTGAAGGACTTGAATATTCCAATAACTGTAATGAATGTATCAAGTGAGGCTTTTTTAGGTTGTTCTGTTTCACGTCTCCATCTTAAATGGTTGGATCCTCTTGAAATAAAAATAGTACCTAAAACTGAAGGATGTTCACTTTTTGTGCCCCAAGGTACTGCTGAGTTGTACAGAAACACCCGAAATTGGTGTAATTTTAAAGAAATAATTGAAGAATAGATATGATGGACACTAAAAAAAACACTTCGTCTGATATAGAGTTGCGTTCAGAGAAGGTTCGCAATCTTTTAGGCGAAATACCGCCAGCTCTTGTACGATGGGGAACGGTAATAATCGTTGCCATATTTTTGGTGCTATTATTAGTGGTATGCTTCATGCCTTATCCTTATTCACAAGGAGAAAGCATTTTGCAACATATTTTATTGATGTAATTTCGCACTTTATGCATCATAATCCGGATCCATCGCCTAAACCTGTTGCAGGTGATGAATCCGGGATTATTAAGTTATCTATATTCATAGGTTGTTATTTCTATCTCTCAGAACTTGCATCGACAAATATCACATATATAAAATAAGGAATCCGCTTTGATTCGCTGTTCTATGGGAGCGTGGCAGATTCATAGATTGCAAAGGCATTGGTTTTATCACTTTCCTACAATTTCCTTTCCAGAGAATTGGAAATGAATCTGACTTGTTTGCTATCTTTATCTCCAAAGCGGCTCGTTTTCCCAGTTCGCAGGAAAAAACTTCACTGAAACATCAACATTGAAATATCACTTCGACAATTATAATATTTCTGACATTGAAATTTGATCGGAATTAGTGCAATTATTTCCGACTACAAGGCATTTGTACATGAAAGGTCTTATCCTCTTGAAATGCCTCTAATGAATCCACAAACAAATTCCCAATGTTTTGTGTCATGAAATTGTTATAGTTCAACAATGCATGATTACAGACACCTGTCAATTCGTCTATAAAGGTCAATTCATTATCCATAGCTCTCTTTAGCATAACACTGAAGCCTACATAATGTTTCTGCGCCTGGACAATTATATTGAATACTGCTTGTGCCGGATTAGGCAAGCAATAGTTATTGGACAAGTCTTCTTTAAGCCTATCAAAAGGAGTTTTATAGGTTGCATGAAACTGAGACACGGAACACGCAGACAATCTCGCTTTTTCATCATCAGATAACACAAAGACCGGAAAAAACAATTCATCAATCATATTCAAGAACAAATCTTTCTTGTTCTTATTGAAATAGAATATCGCACCTCTCGTTTGAGAGATATTCTTCTCCAGCTCAGCAACTGATATGGCATCCCATGTGCCCTGAGCCATTAGGCGATAACATTGCTTTAGAATGTCTATTCGGTTCTGTAGGGTCTGTGGCCGTGGCTTGTTCATACATAAAAAGGGTACGAGGGCTATTACATCTTACTGTGAAGGTTGTGGATACCCTATGGAAAAGACATAACGCCCCCGTACTTTTATGCACGAAGAGTCATCATACCTATCTGCTTCCATAGTTAAAAACTTCCACATTTTCACAGAGAAAGACAAATATGAACCCTTAAATTCTTATTTTACAGTTGCAAAGGTAATAAATATTTTTAAATAACCCATCAAATACAGCTTAATAAAGCCACTCCATAAGAAAATCTACCGCTTTCCGGAACCAAAAGTGCTATTTTATCCCCTTTCTTCAGTGGTTTTGTCCTGACAAGTTCGTCAAGCGCAGTAAAAGGTGACACCGAACCGACATTACCCACCCAGGTTAGGTTCGTAAACCATTTGTCGGCTGGAAGTTGAATGTTTCGTTTTTGGAGTTCCTCGTCAAGCCGCTTATAAAAATACATGGATGAGATATGCGGAATGACATAGGTTATCTCTTCTGGATTAACTTTGCCTTTTGCAAAGGCTGCTTCAATGGCATCTACAAAATACGGTATGCCATATTCATTGAGTTGGCGAACATCCTGTTTGAGACTCCATATAGATTTGTTCCCAAGTTCACGGCCCTCAAATGATTTCCAACCGGTCAGACTGCCATCAGTGTTTTTATCTGCCCACATATACATACAGGCCGGCTGACGGTTCGCATACGAAAATGTATGAATCCAGTCTATTGACAAATTGACGTCCCCATCGGGAACATTTTTCAGAAGAAGGGCTGCTGCACCATCTGAAAGCATGAAGCGAAGAAAATCTTTCTCAAAAGCGAGATGTGGATGCTCTTCTATTAAATGCTGGCACTCCATTTCTTCCTTAAAAAAGCGTGACAGCATGGTTGGAGAAATCAGTTCTGAAGCAGCACAGACGGCATTGTCACTATTCCCTGAAAGGACGGACATCCATGCTGTCTTTAGTGCCATAAGGCTTGTCATGCAAACACCCGACAATGACGCTGTTTCTAAGGAGTGGTCAAATGTTGCTCCATGAACCATTGACGCATGGGAAGGAATCAACTGATCCGGCATTGATGTCGCGCACGACAGAAACTGTATTTTGTGCTTCTCGTCTTCGTTTATAAACAATTTATTAATGGCTGAACTGGCAAGCTCGACATTCGTATGTGTAATCCTCTGCTTCTTATCCAAGGCATAATACCTGGTTTTTATGCCGTTCTGACGCAGGATAATGGATTTTACACGTGACGGGCGATCATCTATCAGCCCAAGATACTCTTCCATTTCGTCATTCCCTACCGGATTGTTCGGGAAGTATGAAGAGGTTTTGGTAATAAATACTTCTAAATTCATAAATTACATAATGCTTGTTATCTTTTCGGCAAAGGTATTGCATTTTTATGAATTAGAGAAATATTTCCGTAATTAAATCTAAATTCTAAGCAACTTATAGAGATTCATCAACTGCATTCTCAGTTCTACGGTGTTCAATCCGACAGACAACGAGTCTATATATGATTGTCCATAAAAGAGATTCATAAAATTACGGGCGGTATTCATTATGTCAATATCGCTCTTGATTTCCTTACGTTCAATGGCTTTTTGTAATACTCCAATCCAAATTATAACCTCCTGATTCCTGTTTTCAAGATACTGAGAGTGTAAATCTGGAAAATATTTGCATATTTGCAAAATCAAGGACATATATGCTCTACTTGCATTTTGCACGTTTTTGCCTACATCGTTAAAACGATTCATAGTCTCTTGACAGCCATTCACATAAGCCTCTATAAAATCTTTCAGTGAATCAAATTCTGTTTGAGTTATTTTCTGTTTCAAATTCTGCGTATCAACCAAATAGTGTTTTACCACAGAATAGAACAAGCCCAATTTGTCTTTGGCATAATATGTTATGGCACCGCGCGTCATGCCGGAAGCACTCTCTATATCAGCTATGCTTACGGCTTCAAATGGTTTGGATAGGAACAGCTTAAACGCTTCATGATAGAGCTGTTCTTTACGGTTGTTTTTATTCATTTAGCTCTGATTCAGATAATTCGACATGTAATTACTGCGCAAAAGTAATAAATTAATTAGGAGAAGGCAAATAATTCGTTATATTTGTGTACCTTTGTATTACATTACGAGTTTAAACTAATATAAGGTAGCCCGGGGCATAACAGTGAGAATGTGGAAATTTTAATTGTGGAATATGCCTTGGACTGCCTTTTCCAATACAGTTGTTATTATTCATATCCATTACAAATCTGCACAAAGCAACTGATATTCCATCCATCGGCGACGCCAAATCCCGGAATGATGCTTGCCTTTGTAATGACAGAAAGAAAGATAATCAGCCAAGATATTCCTGTCACCTGCTTCTATCCTCCGCAATAGACGGCTTTTCTTATATCCCTGTCCTCCAAGAACCTTTGCCGAACCGCAGTTATAGCTCAGGCAGGCAAGCAGGAGACTGTCCGCCCCGTATGACCGATACAGGGCGCAGAATTTCCGCAAGTCCTTCCTGAGCAGAGCGTCTGCCTGACTTTCCGTAAGCAGCACGCCTTTACGGTACGGCTCGCCCGGCTGGACGACATGACCGTAGCCGATGGTCGGCCAGTGCTCCGGGCGATGCCGGGTCTCGTAATGTTTGATTATCAGAATTGCCCGCTCAAACGGCGGCAGTTCCATAAGCCTCCGTAACGTAGGCTGGGCAAAACTTGAACCTATATAGATATAGGCAAACAGGACTATGACAAATATTCGAAGTTTATTTCGCATGGGCTCTCCTTTGTATTTCAGCTATCATCGTTTTCACCTCGATTCCCACACGCAGAAAGTTTTTGTACAGCACACGTTCCCTTTCTTCTTTAGACGGAAAGGTGTAGAACTTGGGCAACTCCACATACCCGGCTTCCTCTTTGGCTATCTCCGCCATGTCGAAATCAGTCTTGCAGAAGAACTTGGTGGTCTGAAACTCTTCCGACTCCTGTATGTTCATACTGTCGCCGCGCCCGGTCTTGGTCTTGACGAAATCACGCGCCGTCTGTCCGCATATCCAGCCTGTCGGCATATCGGATATTTTACTTGCCGGCACGAGGCTGTCCATGTTCTCGTTCAGGTTGATGCTCGTCTTATCCCGGTCTATGGTGACACCTTTCTTGAGCTGTACCACCTTGCCGAAGATGTCGTTGGAGAGCCATTCCAAGGTCTCCTTGCTTCTTGCCGAACCGCTCACCACATTGCCCACGGTCGTGATGATTTTCTGCATGCCTACCTTCCCGTAATCGGCCTCCAGCTGCGGCAGTTCCTGAAAGCCGAGCGTCACGCTCACTTTGTTGCTTCGGGCAGTACCTATCAGTCGGTCTATCTTATGGAAATACAGAGTCGGCAGCTCATCCACGATGATGCTTACAGGAATATTTTTCCCCTGCCCGGTATTCACGCGTGTGACAAGGCGGTTAAGTATAAGGGCATTCAGCGCACCGATGATGCTCTCCATTTCGGGGTCGTTCGCAATCAGCAGATAGGACGGCTTCTTCGGGTCGCTGACCTTCAGGTCGAAGTCATCGCCGTCACGATGGAATATCCAGTAGGATTCTTTGGTGGCAAGGCGCGAAGTATAGACACGGAGCGTACCTATCATGCCCTCCAATTGCTCCATTGCTCTGTTTTGCAGGGCGGTCTGGAACGGGCCGAGCAACGGCGCGACCTCGTCGTCGGTCTGTAGCACATCAAAAATGGTCTGATAGCTCTGGTTCAGGAACGAGAGAATATGCGGCATGTCGCTGTACTTGCCGAGCCAGTAAGCCGGTTCCGTCACCGGGCCGTTCTTGTATTCACGCACGATGCCGGTAGGTTTCCATATCCTCGTCACCGGGTCTTGTACCTTGTCGGCATAGAGCTGTCTGCCGAAGGCATCATACGGCTCTTTCTCATAGTTCACAAAGAAATAGATACAGGCGGCGAGAAAGTTCACAGCCGATGTCTGGAAGAACTGGTCGGAACCGCCACCTCCCTCTTTCTTGCCTTTCTGCAGGGATTCCAGTAGGGTCTCTGCGGTCTCGCTGGCTGCGGCAAGGTTCGGGATGTATTTCGCCTGTATAGGGTTCACGCGCCGGCTGTACTCTACATCGACGAAGTTGATGATGTTGAACTGGCAGTTCGGCGGAGTCTTACCCAATCGCCTGTTTTTCAGATAGTGATAATATAGTTTGGTGGCTAAGGTAGGGAACTTGTAATCATATACAACCATAGCGAAGCCTTTGGCAGAGTGCTGCCGGACGAACGGCTCGATGATGCTGAATGTCTTACCCGAACCGGGAGTACCTACGACCCAGGTGCCTCGGAAAGGATTGGAGACCGACACGCACCCCCGGCGGAATTTCCCTTTGTAATAAAAGCGCATGGGGATGTTCACCGAATACTTGTTCTCCACCGCTTCGGTGGCCTGCTCGAAGCTCTCGTTCTCGAAGTTGAAGCGGTCTTTGAGAAGACCGTCCTTCAGGAACTTCGAGATATTGTCGAGAGCAACATGGATAAGTACCGCCCCGACGACGGACAGTATCATGTAGAGCCAGATATTGACCTTCAGCGTGTAGATGCGCGGCATGATGGAGAAACCGAAGAACCACACGGACAGTATGACCAGTCCGACACCGCCGAGCAACGGATAGAGCACCTGCTTCTGCGCGTCCATCTCAAGGTGCTTCTTGTTGCGCGTTCCCACGCAGGTGATGCAGATGAGCAAGAAGGTCGTTACCTTGGCATATATCAGGTTTCCGTCATGGTAGATGAACCATGTCTTGATGCGGTCATGAATGTCCACAAGTACCCCGTTCCAGTGGTCGAGGGTCTCCGGATCGACGGCGTACTCAAAAAATTCCAACAGCAGCGACACATAGACCGCCGCACGGAATATCTTGTAAAGGCCCTGTATCTCTTTCGTTTCTTCCATAAGTTATTCTGTTATCTGTTCCTGTGTATGCTCTGCCGCCTGTTCTTCTGTCTCCTCTGCTCCAAATCTGTACCAGCGGTCGTTGACCTTGACCGCTTCCATGCCGAGATATGCGCCTTTTTCCTGCAGGGCGGCATCTATACGCTCGACGCTTACCGGGCCAATACCGCTGATGCCTTGCAGGTAATCCCTGTCAAGACAGGCCAGCTCTCCGATGCACGTGATGTTATGGCCTTCCAGAATTGACTTGACTGACGGCGGAATATTCAGAACCGACACCGGCTCCGAGAGATTGGTTGCCTCTTCCGCCTGTGTCAGGCCCGTGTCGATGTCCAGCCCGGCCTTGATTCTTTTCAGCGAGTCAATCTGGATTTCAAGCTGCGCTATCGTATCCATTCTCTGACGGATGGTTTTCTTTATTTCGTTAGTCTCGTTGATGAGCTTCTCCTTTTGGGTCAGCATCCTTTTCCGTTTCGTTTTCATCGACCGATTCCCGGATTCAAGACAATCCTGTTCATATTTGAGTCCTTTAACAAGTTTGTCCAGCTCTATCGCATGGTTTTTCAGGACGGTGTTTCTCTCGTTGTCGGATGCCATGTCGCCAAGAATACCGTCAAAGCGGTTGAGCAGGGAATCCATCGTGTCTTTCCGTGATTGCAGGAAATCACAGAGCTGCTGCAGTTCTTGACGGTGGGATTCCGCCTTCACGGAGTTGTAGGTCTGTATCAGCACCAGCAATATCAGCACAATGCCGAAAAGGATATGTATAATGTTCATGTCGTTCTTCATTCTAATCGTTCAATGTTACAATGGGTCTCACTTTGTGTGACTGGAGCTTCGGTGTCTCTTGCACGGCACCGCTGCCGAGCGAGTACAGCCATGCTTTCGAGGTCTCCTGACCGGCTACTTCCGTGGATGTCCAGTACCATACCTCGTCCGCATCGTCGGGTAACGGTTCTCCGCCGCATCTTTCAATGATATGGTTGATGTACGGCTTGGCCACATACAGCAGTCGCATCTGGGCCACCGAGGGGATATAGGCACTCTGCCCGTAACGCCACATGGAGAACACGGCATTGGCCGCCGGCGAACCGCAGCCGCTGTTGGCATACATCTCGTAGGTGTTGGCGTTGCCGTCATGCGCGTACAGGTCGGCGGATGTCCCCTGTGCCACACCCACGCTGTCGGCGAAGGCTTCATCGGGCAGGTCACGGAGGTACACGGCATACCCGTTCCCTTCCATCTTTTCATCATTGTGGAGATGGAACACCACGGCTATAGGCTCCTTGCCCTGACGGTCACACTCCTCCAAGGCCATGACACGGCCGTCGGTGCAGAGCACATGTCCGACTTTCATCGAGGTGTCGGGAAACTCGTGATGCCCGTCGCATGACGCGAGAGCCACGGTCAGCGCAAGGGCGAACAGACAGAAGTAGTTGCACTTCAGCATTTTCCATGTCCTATGCCATTTCACTTTCAGCCCTTTGTTTTTGGAACGTATGTCCGTCTGCCTACGGGCGTTGACACGGTTGATAATCTTGTTCATACGGTTCAGTATTTTCACATAATTGGTTTTCATGACTTCTTATTTTACAGGTAGTTTCACGCCTAACACGATGCCTGTTCGGAACAGGTCTTTGCCTTTTATCATCAGGTCTGACTTCACTTGCCAGTACACCTGCCAGCCGCCACGCAGACGGTAGTTGTGCTCGTAGCCGGCGTGTACGCCTCCCAACACCCTGTGGGTGTCCGAGCCGAGCGAACCGCCGAAACGGAAGCTACCGTAATGGTTACGACCGCGTACCACGCACGGCTTGTAGGCGGCTCCGATGCTCCACGAACGGTAGTTCTTCCAGAACGAATCCGGGCAGACATGGCCGCACGATGCGCATTTATCCCACTTGAGATAGCCGTTGGCGAAAAACTCCCAGGCATTGTGGTAGGCGTTCTCACGCTCATAGCTGAGTGTGGCGTCCAGCCCGTTCTCATACAGGAGTCCGATGCCGAAGGACACACGCCCGTCACGGTCTCCGGCAAACGCTGTGGCTGACACCGCCAGCACAGCGACAAAAATCATCAGTATCCTCTTCATGGCTTATTCCTCCGTCAGTAATGCGCTGCTGAAGCCGTCGGCCGACAGCACGTCCTCATAATCTATGTTCACGGATATGGTGCGCCCGGAAATCTGCTTCTCGGTCAGTTCCACCGTCAGCACCTTGTCGTTGGGGAAAGTCAGTTTCTTCACCACGATCACGTTGCGGTAGCCGTGCAGGAACGACCGGGACTGCTCCAGTACCAACTCCGGCTTCAGCTCCACGACCTGCGAGTTCGTGGCTTTCGACACCTTCTTGTCGGAGAGTTTGAGTCTTACCTCGTCGATGTCGAAGCGGATATTGGTGCGGTTGTCCACCGAGAAGTCGAGGAAAAAATAGTCCCCCGCCGAATAGATGTTGTTCAGCCGCATGGTCATGCGGTGCTTCTTGCTGCTCACGTTGCGGAATCTTGCTGGCGATGTCCATATCTGACGCGCATAACGGTACATGTCCTCCGTTGACATCGACACTGCAGGATTGTGATAGGCGGTACGTTCCGACAGCTCCACCTCCTTGCTGGTGACGGCCTCTGTCAGCCGTGTCGTGTACAGCAGGGCGTACTGCGTGCGGTAGCGTTCCGTGACGATGGTGACGATGGCAAGCACCTCGCCGTCCTCATGCCCGGCTTCCTTCGGTTTCAGGCGGACTGTATTGTTGATGGGCTGGTCGCCGGCCACCAGGTCTGTGGATATGTCCACAAAGCGTATCGGCTCGGAGGCGATGATGACGGTCGTCACCTGTTCGTTGACGGTGAGTTGCTCCATTTCCTTATAGGTCGTTTGGGCGGTTGCGCCCATTGTTGCGGCTCCGAGAAAAAGAGCCATTGCAAAATGTCTGATATTCATTGTATCTTTTATTTAATTGATTTATAGCGGTTCAGCACTTAACCAAGTAAGTTTTCCTTTTTTTGTCTGATAGATTTCACATAACCACCATGTGCCATCTTCAACTTCATGAGCGAAATCGATTAAAGTATTCTTCGGCATATATATTTCTCCCTTTTCTGTTGGATGTCTGAATGCAAAGAGCGCGATGCGTTGCCCGTCCTCTGCTGAGAAATTACAGACAAGGGCATATACGTCCCTGCGGCTATACCAACATCGGCTGTCAAGGTGCAGCTTATATTTACCGGGAACCGGTGGATTATGATAGTCCATGCCAACAAACTCCTGTTTTTCACTTTGAGTAGTTAAAACTCCAAATGTATTCATAGCCTTACTTACCTGTTTTTACTGGTTTCTGTTTCCGTGAGTTTCTCTGCCTTTATCCGTTCCTCGGCTATCCGGCAATAACTGGCATCGGTCTCGAAACCGATATAGTGCCGTCCGCTTCGGATGGCGGCAATGGCGGTGGTTCCTGAACCCATGCAGTTGTCAAGCACCACGTCCCCTTCGTCGGTGTATGTCCTTATCAGGTACTCCACAAGAGCTACAGGCTTCTGCGTTGGGTGGTAGAAGGCACCGGTCTTGTGTTCCTTCGCTATCTGTATGACGGAGGTCGGATATTTGTCATCGGCGATGCGGACGTCGGTCATCCTCATGTCGCCGTAGCACCGGTTGGTGAATGTCAGGCTGGTGCGCCGGCCGTGGTTGCGCTGCGATTTGTCGCAGGGTATCATCTGCGGATGGTACACGGGCAGGTGCTCGTAAAACACAAGGATGTCCTCATGCTTCCTTAGCGGCATACGGTTGGCGTTCAGATGGCCGCTGGCCCTGTCCTTGTACCAGACAAGGTTATACCGCCACAATCGGGGCTGGGACATGAGCAGTTTTGCCGTGAACATTCCCTGCCCGAAAAGGATGACGGGGCTGTCCGGCTTGATGATGCGCCGGTACTGCTCCCACAAGGGGACAAGCGGTATCGGCCTGTCCCAACGGGCTTCCCGGTTCCTGCGGTTCAGTATGCCGTATGGCAGGTCGCATACGACGGCATCGACGCTTCTGTCGGCAATCCTTTTCATCCCTTCCAAGCAGTCCTCGTTGTATATTTCGTCAATGCGTATCATCGTCCTACCTGTTTTTGTTGTTTTCCCTGCTGTTTACCAGATAGACGAAGGTGCCGTACTTGAGCTTCACCTTGTTCTTGCGTATGGCTTTCGCTATGGCCCCGGTGGTCTGCTGGTAGGCGTTCTGTATGGTCTGCATGCCCCACTGCGCCACATTGTTGCCGTAGCTGCCGTTGTTGATGCTCATGTTGCTGCTCATAGCCCCGGACGCTATGTCCTTGGTGGTCTCACGGAAAGAGGAATTGGGCACATAAAGCCCCTCCATGCCGTCGGTGTCGTAGAGTGTCAGGCTCACCTTCAGGAGTTCGTCACCCACCATAAGGCTTTTGACCGTGCCTTTCACACGCTGCTGCCCAAATCCACTCATAGTGGCGTACATGTACGATCCCTTGGCGAGGACAACACCGTTTATCTCCACCTCGTCGAGCAGACGCAGCCTTACACGCGAACCGTCAACGGCTTTCACATCCTCGTCGATAATCGCTTTGATAAGGTTCGGCTCAGGCTCATTCTCCGCAAGGGTATTGAAATAGGCGGAGTTAGGCTTCTTGGCCTTTACCACGGATTGTGTGGCGGCATCTTCGGGTGGTTGCGTGACGGCATCCTCGTTTTCCGTCACATTGCCTGTTGTCTTGGGTGTTTCCTCGGCAGGTACCTGGGGTTCCTTTACATCCTCAAGCCCTTTCTGTCCGTTCAGGCGTGCTTCCGCCAAAGCCTTGTTCAGTTCGTCGAGGGCTTCCTGCTGGCGTTGTGCGCCACGTCGGAGACGTTCATCCTCGCTCATCGGCTCGGCAAGGGAGTCGTTTGCCATCTCCATGCCGCGCTCACGGCTCTTGTCCAGCCGGGACTGCATCTCCTGCAGACGGCGTTCTGCCTCTTCATCGAGCATGGCAAGGTCTTGTTCCGTGTACTTGGAATCGTATGCTTCCGTATCGCCACCGCGTTCACGGTCGATGTTCTCCACGGCCGAATAGTCCTGGATCTTGCCGTATGACTTGGCCATGTTCTCATACTTGCCGCCAATCTCGTCGGTGCGGAGTTGCGCCTGCGGCAGTTCCGGATTAAGGTACTCCGTGGTCTGCATGTGGGACGGTTTTTCCGCCAGTTCCACATCGAATACGTCAAAAATGAGGTACCCGGCAATCAGCAGTAAGGGATAAAGGATAGCCGGCAGCCTGTATTTAGGCGCACGCCAGTCAATCCTGCTTGTAAGTTCTTTCAGCGTCATTGCTCTCTATATTTATGATTTGTTTGTTACGTTTCTGTCTCAACAGCTCCTCCTGATGTTGTGTCGCCGTGACCGTCTGCTCGGTTTTCGGACGGTTGTATATCTGTACCATGCGGCAGATATTCAGCGTCAGGCATCCGATGACGATGCCGAATACCAGCGTGAGGAACACTTTGGGGTATTTGCAAGCGAAGCATTGCGCATATCCGGCGGCCTTGTCAATTTTCAGAAACTTGGCCCATTTCCGACCGGCACTGACCTCCTTCTCGTATCTTTCGGCATACTTGGGGTCGTTCTTGTCCGGCATCTTCTCTCCGAGTATCAGTTTCTTCCATCCCATAATCAATAGCTGTTTTTGGTTTTCTGTTCAATATCTTTGTTCAGCAGGGTGCGCCAGTTCACGATAAGCAGCCCATGGGGGTTGTTGTCGGTGCGCGGCACTCGTTTCAGTTGCCCGGAGGTCACCAGTTCTCGGGTAAGGATGGAGGTACGGCGTTCTATGCGCTGTCTGCCATAGTAGGTGAACTCCATCTTCTCCTTGTTGAAGTTGATGCTGTCACAGAATATCGAGCATACCGCCGAGGTGCCCATGATGTTGTTGTAAAATCCTTTTTCCTTGAGGGTGTTATACTGGGCAAGTCCCGTTTCATCCACAAGGTACATCGCCTTGTCAAGCGTGTATTTGATGTATTTGTCGTCCGGGGCCAGGGTGAAGAAGTAATGATGATACATCTCCACATGGCTCTTGGCTTCCAAATCGAGGGTCTCGTCCATCGTGGTGCGTTGCACGAGGATGGGCACATTGCCGTCCAACACATAGATTTTCTGCTGGGCATCCACTACCATTGAGCGGGCTGTCCAGATGCTCGACAGGCTGATAACAACGCAACCTGCCAGAAACAGGGCGCAGATTATCATCACGAGCTTGATCTTGTTCTCTAAATTTTTAATGACCATTGTTTTGCTTATTTGATTGGTTTCCTATACCTTATTATATATTATCGCATCATGGATGAAATCGCGCCGGTCGTTGACATCTTCGCCTGCTGTGCCACACCCTCGCCGAAGTTTCTCGTACTGAAAGCCGTGTCTCCTTCGGGAATCATCCATGCCGCCAAGTCAGGCACAAGATTCAGGCATTTCAGAGCAACGATGCTTGCAGCCATCAGATAGCCTGCCGAGAAGAAGGAGTTTTGCAGGTAGGCTGCCATCGTCGCCTCGTTCTGGGTAATGGCGGTCAGGTTCTCCACCTGTATGCAAAGCACAATATCAAATAGCAACAGCACATAAAACCCAACGAAGTACAACATGGCTCCATAGAAATGCACCGTCAGATAACGTATCATCCATTTCGCCCAGGCTCCTTCCCATTTGGGCAAGAGTGAAAACGCCCACTGTATCGGACCGAAAATTGTGAGCATACCGAGCAGGATTTGCTGGCAATAGATGGTTGCCCACCAGCCTATTCTAAAGACAATCAACGCAATAACCATCACGATTTTGTCTATGCAGACCACCGCACCGGAGGTCAGTGAAGTAAACCATAACTTGCTGGCATCCTTCTCCATGTTGGTAACTTCATCGACACCGGTCTGTTCCATGGTCGATTCTATCAGTGCGGGATCCATCGTACCGGCACGGGCCACATCCGCCTGTGCCTGCAAGCTTGTATAGAGTGTGTCACGGACGAAAATGAGCTGCTGCACTTCCTCGAACTTATCCCCGATCTGGGCGGCTTCCGCCTGATACAGGTCATGGGTGTAGGAGCCTATGGCATTGGGGATGTACGAGAGGAAGTCAAGCACACACCAGCTGCTGCCGCTGTTGTGCATCCCGGTGTCCGCAGGAGGATACCACCATGTCATCACGATGGCCACCGCCAAGGGACGGAACAGTTTCATCACATCGAGCGGTTCGTTTTTTACCATCATCTTATAAGCCATGCCTGCCGCCATCACGATAGCGAAGAGTGCAGCCAGTGCCATACACATCTGAAGAATCCACCAAAAAGGACCTTGTGACCCGGTGAACGTGGCATCGCACAGGAACTCGTTGGTCTGGAAAATCACGTCATCCACCTCTTCCTCAAGCAAGTTGATGCCAAAGTCGCTAAGAATATTGTCTGCCATTGAATGTTGTTTATTAGTTGTTTATTTCAGAATCTGTCTGTTTCTATGGTTGATTGACACAGTTTCCCATCGCACTCCAGCACGCATCGCGCCACCGGGCCAGTGCTTCCGCCGCATACACGGCGTTCTTGTTTTCCCTTTCATAGCTTGATGCCAATAGTGAGGTGGTCGTCTTGCTGTTAGCCAGATAGACGAGATAGCGTACCAGTTCCTCGTTCTTGCGCGACACGTCGGCATAGATGCTCAGATACTGTTTCTTGCGCTGCGAGTTGGGCATATAGGCTTCCTGCGTCGCTTTGATGGCCGATTTGAACACGTTATAGTATTCCTTCCACACCGTCTGCTGTCCGGGAGTGCCACCCAGTTGCAGGATGCGGTCGATATTCTTTTTGAAATCCGCCATCTTGGAGTTGAGCTTGTCACCCTCCGCCAGCCATGCGACATCCAGTGCGCCGCCTGTACGGTCAGCCACGTTCAACGCCTCTATCTCGGCACGTTTAGTCATAGCGGAGTCCAGTTTCTCCGCATCATCCACCTGCCAGTAGCCTGCAATCCCCACCATCGTGCGAAACGACAGCTTGTTTTTTGCAGCGGCGGTTTTCCTGTAGTTGCTGTGCAGCAAGGTGTAGTACAAGTCCGGAGTAAGGGAGCCGGAACCGATCTCCGCCACGGTAAACTGGTTCTGTTTGGCGGCATCATGGTTGTAGGTCACGTTCTGCGCAGTGGCCGAAACCATGCACAGTCCTGTCATCAGATAGAGTATCAGCCGTTTCATTTCTTGTTTCTATATGGGTTAAGCCCGCTCTGCCGCCATCGTCCGAAGGCATCTTCGATGATGAGTGACCGTGAACGGGGTGTGTAAATACTTTCTTTCCAATAGCCTATCCGCACTTGGATATACCTCCATGTATCGAAATAGGCGGCATTGAGCAGTTTCTTGATGTTGTCAAGACTGGTGTTGATGTTCTCCAACACAAGTATGAGATCGGATGTCGAACAGGCGGCGGCTCCGGTAGCATACAGCACCAGGTCGCTGACCGAGCGGTACAGGCTCTTTCCCTCGACCGAGATGCGGTCGATGCACCTGAGGCTTATCCGGATGATGATGGTGTCCTGAAAGGCGAGTTTGTTACGCTTCAGCACCTTGGAGTTGTAATCACTCAGCAATTTTTTGTAGTCACCGATGCGGTCGCTGACCGTCTGGTAGGTGGAATACACGTTCATGGAGGTTCGCAACGACTGGTACAGCACGTCTATCACATCGAAAGCCCTGGTATATTTGTCAAGGTCGAAGTTCAGCACCTTGTAATCTTCCGCGGCCTTCGCGCTGTACTCGTGCAGGAGGTTGTTGCTCTGCTCCAGTGTGGCACGGGCAAGAAGCAGGCTGCGCTGGTTCTTGTGGTCGGAGATATAGGCTTCCACCGAGCCTACATCAAAACCGAACTGTGCCTTGGCGATGACCGGCATGGCCAGCATCAGCAGCGTCATCAATATGTGGATAGGTGTTCTCATTCTGTCGTTTCTTCCATTGGTTTGTAATTTCTACTTCCGGCCCTGTTCATCCACCGGGCAAAACTCTCGTCAAGCAGCGTGCGTCTGCGTCCTTGCTCGTCATTGACATAAGGAGCGGCCTTTTTCAACACATCAATGATAGACAGTTTATAGTGCATCATCTTCTCCAGACATACAAGGTCGGCATAGATGCGTGTCAGGCGGCTATCCACATCACGCGCGATTTCCAACCGGTCCGACGACCACAGCAGGTGGTAGGTGTCCGTGCTGTTGTCCTGTTCCATCGGATTGTTCTTGATGTATTCGGTGCTGATTGTGCAGGACGGATAATCCCTTGCAATCTCTGAGATGCGGTTGTTCACGGCGGCGGCATTCTCCCGGTCGCTCTTGTTCGGGTCGAGTTGCATCACATCCACGACCTGGGTGTTGCTGTAATCCGCCGTCAGTGTCCATTCTATCTGCATGATGGCCCTGTGTATCTTGATGCCGAGGAAATATTTCGGCTTGCGGGCGATGCTCAGTGTCGCCTTGAACGTGATGACGGCATCCATGCTCCCGGAGGTGGCGGTACGCACGTAGCTGTAGCCTTCCCAGTGTCCATCTCCCTGCCAGGTGAGGTCGAAAGCGGTCTTGCAGTCATTCATGATGGCTGGGATGCGGTAGTAGTCATCAGTCGGCACTTCCTCGCCGCCGACGGCATCCTCACGTGCCGCCCGCAGGTCGGCAAGCTGTTTCCTGACACTTTCCTGTTCCCTTGTCAGATCATCTATCCGGGTCTTGTTGACATTGTACCGCTGACGGAGCACGGCTGCTTCCTCCACTGTAGCTGTGGAAATCTGCTTTATCAGCGTCCTGTTCTCGCTGTTGAGCACATCTATCTGGGTCTGAAGCTCCGCTATGCGGTTGTTGTATTCCGTCTCAAGGCGGTCAAACTCCGACATATCAAGGTTATTGTCAGTCAGTGTGGTCTGCATGGCGCACTCCTTGGAATGGGCGTTCAGTGAACCGCCGCAACTGAGGCATTTATACTGGGTGCTTCCCTGTGATATGGTGAATCCGTCATGGCAGGTCACGGAGATAATCACGCTCTCCGTGCCTTTCATCTTGGCTTCATCGGTCGCCTGATAATAATTTCGGGCATCCGAACCGATGTAATAGACGAATCCCTCTTCATTGTCATTGTACTCCGACAGCCGTGCCTGCATCTGTCTTTGGAAGGTGCCCAAGTCCATGGAATAGGAATCAAAGACATCCTCGTAAACCTCTTCCGTCCGGTTCCAGCTTTTGGTGACCCGGATGGAATAGGCATAGGCTTTGGCGTACTGTTTGTTCTTCTTTGACAAGATATAGGCGTATCGGGAATAAGACAGGTTATAAAGGTACCCGTCTCCCGATGCGTTCATCTGCTTCACCTTCGCCCTCGACCATCCGGCATAACTCTCCGAATTGGAGAGTATCTGCTCCGTCTGTGCCGAAGAGGGATAGAAATTTGCGTCGGTCGTGTTGAAACGTGTCCAGGCACCGCCGTAGAGGATGCTGTTGTCATCGGTGGGCGGCATATAGTCACAAATTGTCTCGCTGCCGCTGTCCCGGCGGTAGATGTACCACCGCTGGGTGTAATACTGCCCCATAGTCTCACGGAGATAGTCGGTCATCCATGAGGTCATGTTGTAACTGTCTATGTTGAAAAGCCGGGCGACATTCTCCGGTCCACCGACCATCGAGAGCAAAGTGCCTCCAAGATTTTGCTCAAGGGACTTGTAGAATCCGTAACTGCTCTCCGCAGCGTTCACAATCGCCGCCACATTTCCTTTGGCGATGTCATTGAACGAGCTGCCGCCGAGCAGGGCCCCCATCATGTTCTCGGCTCCCGCTCCGGCGATGCTGACTCCCATGTCATACAGGGTGCTAATGTCGGATTCAAGATTCTCCTTGTTGAAATGGTTGGGAATACTGCCGAGGTCATCAAAAAACCTCTTCCAGTCCACATTGCCACTGCCGGCAAGGTCGAACAGCGGCTGGAACTGCGGGGCTATCTGCAGGAATACCACATCACGGAACGACAGCGAGCTGTTGGTGACGATGGACTCGAACTGCATGCAGAGCGTTTCCACCTCGTGACAGACCTTGAACAGGTAGCTTCCCCAGTAGAGTGCGGTCTGTGGTGAACGGAGCATCATGCCGGCGACAATCCATATCTTCGGCATGATTTTCGCACTTACTAATGAATAGATGCGGCGGTAATAATAGTTTTCCGTTGCACTGCTCCAGATACCGAGGTCGGTCAGTGCCTTGCGGTCAAGGTACTTGGACATGAAGATACCGGCTGTGGCGACTTCGGCGGCACTGTAACGGTCAAGTATCTTCCTGACCTGTTCGCTGTAATACATTTCCGTCGCGGTCTCCGTGCCGAAAGCGGCGGTCATGGCGGCCACCGTTTTCTTATCGTAGTTGACGGAATACCACACCGAGGCCGCAGCGTCGGACGCTACAGCCAGCAGTACGGTCAATATGAGCAGGAGGCGGTGCATACTTGTTGATTGGTCGTTTCTTATTTCCCTTTCTTCACCGTCCCCGTCTGGAGGAAACGGTATTTTCCGGAAGTGCAGCTCTCGTTGGCGGGTGTGTATTCCACATATCCGCGTGACTGCAGTTCCTCGCTGGCGGATTTCATCGCCGTGACGCTGTAACCGCTGACAAGACTGAGCAATGCGGCCGGATTGATGCTGATCGTTTCCTGGCGGTCACGCTTGTGACGGTAAAGCAGGTAAAAGAACAGCACGGTGGCTTCCTTGCTGAAATTGTTGTTGTCGCAATCGCGCCAAAATTCCTCAATGAGTTTGTTCTCGTTCATAATGAATGTTGTTTATGGGTTATTTTTATCGTTCCTTGTGGGCAGGTTGAGCACATGGCCGACCTTATGCACCCGTCGGGCAAATTCCAACGGGGCGGCGATGCCGGAGTTGTCCCAGTCACGGCAATATCTTTCGATAGCATCCTGATGGCTGCACCCTAATTCCGACTTGTAGAGTTTGAGGGCATCTTTCTCAGCACGCTCGGTGGTATAGGTCATGTAGCACTCGTGCGATTCCTCCACTCCGTACACGCCGCTGGTCGATCCTCTGCGGATGAACACCTCGCGGAAGAAAGAGCGTCCTTCCTTGTTGTCAAGCCTGTTGATGGTAAAAATCTTCTTGCAGTCCACATCGGTGAGTCCGAGGATGGCTTTGATATTGTCGAAGCGTTCACGGAATTTGCTCTGGTCAAGCAGCATCACCACATCGGAATTGTTGATGATGGCCTCCTTCACAATCTCACTGCCGATGATGTCCTGTATCTCCTGTGTCACGACACCGACCGATGCCCAGAACTTACGGGCCGTCTTGTAGAGGTACTTGATGTATTCGGCCATGAGCGGGGTGGCGATGGCTTTCCACGCCTCTTCGATCACAAGGACCTTACGGTTCTTTTTCAGACGCATCTTCTGCAGAAAGACATCCATGATAATCAGCGTGACTATCGGGAACAGCGTGGCATCATCCTTGATTGCGTCAATCTCGAACACGATAAAGGTCTCATCAAACAGGGTGCTGTCCATGTTCTCGTTCAGCGTGGTCTCGTGGCTGCCGCCCTTATAGAAATCCCGAAGCTGGTAATTGAGGTCTGCCGTGTCAATGCCTTTCAGTTCGTTCTCGGTGATAATCTCCGGGATGCGGACGACGGCGAAGTCGAAAAACGAGTTGAACGAAAGCGGCGCATCAATTTTACCCGTAAAGTAACTGCGGTAGTATTCCTCGATAGCCTGTCCGATAAGTCTGTCCTCCGTCTTTGTCACAATGCCTTCCGAGCCTTTCCATATCTGCAGGATAAGATTCTTGAGGAAGTTGATTTTCTCGATGTTTATCTCTTCCTTGGTAATCTTAAACGGGTTCATGGTGATGGGTTTTTCCTCGGTATAGGAAATGTACTTGCCGCCGAGATACTCGCATAGTCCCTCGTAGGAGTTTCCCGTATCGACCATCACGACATCCGTTCCTTGCTCATGAAGCTGCCTCACGACGGAGTTCATGTGGAAGCCTTCATTTACAACCTAACACACTGAGCCACAACGATTTCATAATAACGATAAAATCTAAACGGTACAAATATTGAACAAGGGGAAAATAGTCATTCAAAGCACTCGGCAAAGAGAAAAAACTATGACAGGGGCAAAAAGCAGATTTAAGATTATTTATGAAAATATTTTGGGCTATTTTGGCTGATTGCTATCCAAAGAGTGCATTTTTGATAAAAAGTACAACTCTCATCATCCATAAAGAGTGAGACGGTCGAAAAAGGAAAAGAGGTGAGTTAGAACCTTGCAAGGGGGCTGCAAAGATGGTCAAAAATGGGTGTCTTGTACCTTGGTTGTATCTCAATCGGCATATATGGCTGATATACAACGCAGGTTAATAATTCGGCGGCAAGTCATCACATGTTTAAGCTCGCATTGTATAGACCGCTCCTTGTTAGGACAAAGTGCAAACACAGTTAGATTTGTTCGCCTGACGATACTATTTTACCCAAGAATGTTGCCACAGTCCACTAATTTTGCCTAATTCGCTAATTCTATTAAAAATTTCGCCCATAACATAGTGGCTCTTCCAATAATAATATGTATATTTGCACAATAAATCTAGTCTGAATGAATATGGAATCAAACGAGAAACCCATTATCAACCGCATCAAAGTGGTCCTGGTGGAACAGAGAAGGACAAACAAATGGCTGGCAGACACTCTTGGAAAAGACTGCACTACAGTTTCAAAATGGTGTACCAATACGGCACAGCCCGGATTGGATAAAAAATATATCGTATATTTGCGATATAAAAAATGAAAATATTATGGCATTCAGTAAAGCAGAAGAATTTGAGGAAAAAGATATTTTGGCAGCACGTTTTGCCAAGGCTCTGAGCCACCCGGCACGAATAGCAATCGTAAGATTGTTGGCTAACCACAATGCCTGTTGTTATTGTGGAGACTTGACAACGGAACTGCCAATCGCACAGTCTACCATATCACAGCATTTGAAGGTGCTGAAAGATGTAGGTCTGATAGACGGCGAGATAGCTCCACCTAAGGTTTGCTATCGTATTAACCGTGAAAACCTGCTTTTGGCAAAGAAACTGTTTTCAGAACTCTTATGATTTGATTAAGAGTTTTTTTATTGGCATAAGGTATCGTATTTTTACGATATAAAATTGGAAATATGGAACAGACATCGGCAAAAAGAGAAAAAAGAAAATCACTACTGAGAATAGCAATCCCTATCATACTATCATCCTGCCTTCAGATTTCATACGATATTACGGATATGTTCTGGGTCGGGAAATTGGGAAGCGGAGAAGTGGCGGCTGTCGGAACGGCCGGATTTTATATCAAATTGGGTTGGTCTTTGATAAGCGTGATAACCATCGGTACTATGGTATCGGTATCACACAGTATAGGGGCTGAAAAGAAGGACAGGATACAGCACTTCATATCGTGCGGAATACGCAGTACATTCGTGTTGGGGATATTCTATGCCCTGTTCGTCTTTATGCTGGCGGAGCCTCTTATATCACTTTTCAATATCGAAAGACCGGAAGTAAACACGATGGCTCAGAACTATCTGAGGATAAGCAGTATCACAGTTCTTATCATGTTTATGAACCTTTTGTTTACCGCCATTATAGACGCACACGGAAAGACACAATTCTCGTTCAGGGCGGTACTTTACGGGAATATCGTCAATATCATTCTTGACCCTCTGTTTATATTTTATTTCGGACTGGGAGTGGAAGGTGCGGCATGGGCTACGGCACTTTCACAGGGGTGTGCCATGATGTATGCGGTGTATCTTCTCAGACACAGGCTTGAACTCACCTTGAGTATAAAAGCAGTACCCCACAAGTTTCTCAGGAAAATACTTGGAATAGGTACAGCACCTGCCATGCAGCGTATTCTGTTCTCGCTTATCGGCATAGCCATCGGGCGTATCGTAAGTATATGGGGAACAGATGCAATAGCCGCACAGAAGCTGGGGCTTCAGATAGAGTCGCTCTCGTTTCTTCTTATGAACGGTCTGATGCAGGCAACCTCCATACTTATAGGGCAATATTATGGGGAAAGGAATACGGATATGATAAGGAAATGCTATCGTACAAGTATCAGGCTTGGATATTGTATCTCCATTCCTGCCACATTCATATTTTTAGCTTTCCCGGAAACCATACTGTCATTTTTCGTGAATGAGGCTGCCACCATAGAAATAGGTAGTGCCTATCTGCGTATAGTCGGCTTCTCACAGCTGTTTGCCACACTTGAAATACTTACTTCGGGAGCTTATACCGGACAGGGGCTTACCAAATATCCGGCAACCGTGAGCATCGTGTTCACCACAATGAGGATACCTCTTGCCCTTCTGCTTGGCAAAAGTCTGGGAATGGGAATAGAGGGTGTCTGGTGGAGCATATCGCTTACCAGCGTGATAAAGGGCATTGTACTTTATCTATTATATAGAAAAAGGGAAAAGGAACTTGAAAAATCAAACATACAATATAGCAGTATATGAATACACAGGATTTTTGCTTTATACTTAAACAGAACAGCCATCTGCTTAGAGAGGGGTGTTTCGGACTTGAAAAGGAAAATGTCAGGGTCAATCAGGACGGTACGCTTGCCCTGACTCCACACCCGGCAGTATTTGGCGACAAGGGGAAGCACCCTTATATAACCACCGACTTTTCAGAGAGTCAGGTGGAAATGATAACTCCGCCGCTGCCAAGTGTAGGAGAGGCTTTGGGATTTATGGAAACGCTGCACGATGTGGTGACGGAGAATATCGGCGATGAGCTTCTCTGGCCTCAGAGCCTTCCTCCTGTATTGAAGGAGAATCAGGAGATACCCATTGCACATTATTCGGGAGAGTTCAAGGACAAGGAGTATTACCGTCAGAAACTTGCCGGAACCTACGGAAAGGAAAGGCAGCTTATTTCGGGAATACACTTCAATTTCTCTTTCTCGGAAAAACTGATGGACGTTCTGCTGAAAAGCGGTGTGTGCGGCAGCTCTATGGAGGAGGTCAGGGAAACAGTATATTTCCGTGTGGTGAGGAACTTTCTCAAATACCGCTGGCTTTTTATCTGGCTGTACGGTGAATCTCCGCTTGCGGAAGAAACCCTGAATGTGATTTCGCTTAAAACGGGAGAAAAGCAGCCCATGAAGTGTGGGGTAAGCCTCAGTCTGAGGACAAGTCCGTTGGGGTATCGTAACCGTGAGGAATTCTTCATCGATTATTCCTCACTTGAAGCCTATAATATGTCTATTGACAAACTGATAAGGGAAAACCGTATTGACGGACCTCACGAGCTTTATCTTCCGGTTCGTATCAAGTTTCTGGAAAAGGATAATGGTTCTCCTTCCTACATTGAGGTACGAATTGTGGATCTTGACCCGTTTACAAAATCGGGGGTATGCGCAAGTGCCATTTATTTTTCTCACCTTCTGCTTGTCTATTCTCTGCTGAAGGAGGAGAACGGAAGTCTTACGGAGGAAGAACTGCAAAGGGCTACCTGTAATCAGGATATGGCTTCATGCTATGGAAGAGACGAAAAGAAGGAGTTGAAATGCTGCTCGACCACTGTACAGCAGAAAGCTACTTCTATTTTAGAAGATATGGAGAGGATTCTTTCAGAATATGGGGTGCTTGACAATGAAACCTACCGTCAGGAGATGCAGCACAATCTGTATCTTGTACAGAATCCTGAGAAGCGTATAGGCATGGTGCTGTATGAGAACATAAACAGGGTGGGGTTTGTACCGTTCCATCTGGAGAAGGCAAGACAGTATAGGGAAGCCACCATAAGCGGAGGTTACAGATTTCATGGACTGGAGGATATGGAAATGTCCACACAGCTTCTGCTGAAGGCTGCAATACTTAAAGGGGTAGGTTTTGAAATACTTGACCGTAAGGAAAACTTCATACGTCTGTTTGACGGTAAAAAGGAGGAATATGTGATGCAGGCAACCAAGACCTCTTTGGACTCATACGTGTCTGTATTGATGATGGAAAATAAGGTGGTAACGAAGAAGGTGCTGGAACGTGCCGGAATAAGCGTGCCGGGCGGTTATGAATACACGTCACCGGAGGCAGGTATGGCAGACTACCGTATGTATGCAGGGAAACCTGTGGTAATCAAGCCTAAGTCCACCAATTTCGGATTGGGTATAACCATACTGAAGCATAACTATGATGAAACGGACTTCAAGGCAGCCTTGCAGATAGCCTTTGAGCATGACAACACGGTGCTTATAGAGAAGTTCATACCGGGAAGGGAGTTCAGGATATTCATCATCAATGATGAAGTGGTAGGTATCCTTCACCGTGTTCCGGCAAACGTGACGGGTGACGGTGTTCTGAATATCGGACAACTGATAGACAGGAAGAATGAAGATCCGCTCAGAGGTAAAGGATATCGCACCCCTTTGGAGAAAATTAGAAAGGGGCGTGAGGAGGAAATGTTTCTGAAGCAGCAGGGAATGGATTTCAACACTGTACCCAAAGAGGGGGAAGTGGTCTATCTTCGTGAGAACTCCAATATCAGTACGGGAGGAGACAGCATAGATTTTACAGACGATATAGACGACTCGTACAAGGCTATTGCTGTGGAAGCTGCCAAAGCTCTGAACGTGAAGATTACCGGGCTGGATATGATGATACAGGATATTCATGCTCCTGCCACACCGGATAACTATGCGATCATTGAAATGAACTTCAATCCTGCCATACATATACACTGTTATCCGTTCAAGGGCAAGAACAGACACCTGAACCATAAGATGATCAGGGCTTTGGGATTTTAAAGACAGTGCAGACAATAAAAAGGATATAACCTATCCTTTTTATTATAGGTTAAACCAACGTATATTTACGATTTAAAATATATATAATCACATGGAACATATTACATACATCGGAGAAGTTGTTGAAAAGTTGGCGGATCATTCGTCTATGAAGAACTTAGTGAAGACAGGGATGAACTTTTGGAAAGTGATCCATTTAGAAAAGAAGCTATCCCTTTATATCAGGTTATAACAAATTATTTAAAAGAAAATGACGTAACATTTGTCAATATCTAACATTAGTTAAGGGAACTTTGTCTTGTCCTGACCGAAATATGGAGGTTTTTTTATCAACTTCGTCACCATGAGGGATTACGTCTACTACCCTCTGTCTGTGGCCAGAAATTAATTCTGCAGACCCTAATTGATGTTGTAATGTCACCTTTTCATCCAGTGACCTTGCCTCGGCAAATCCCCCACAATCCCTTCCAACTCCCTGTCCACCTTGGATAGTTCATCCTTGGACAAAGCATAGATGCAGTCAATCGCCAGTCGGTTGGCTGCTATTTTTCTGTGTGCGAGAATGGTCTCTTTGCCACCGATGGAGGGGCGGTTAGCATCGCTCGCCTCCAGATAGTCGTTTACTGCGTCACGCATGGTGAACTGTCTCATACCTGTCTTTGCCCAGTAGATAAGGGCATCGACAGCTGCTTTTCTTGTCTTGCTATAATCGTGTTCTGTCATAATTCTGATGTTTTGAGTTTGCTAAAAAAGTTTGATACATATCCAAATGGTGATTTCAACAAAGATGATAGCCCAACTTAGAAAAGCCAAGCCAAACATCCAGGCATAGGTGCGACCGTTGAAGTATGCACCCTCCTCGATATTGCGGATTCGTTTAAGCTCTTTCAGCTGGTGAGTGAACATGTCGTTTATCCTCTTCTCGTGCTCGTCAAGGGCTTGCTTGAAGGCAGAAATGGCGGTGCTGTTCCGCTCATCCAACAGGGCAAGTCCTTCATCGTTGATGCCAACTTTGAGGTTGCTCTGCTCTGCCTTGACAATGGCATGGCAGATTCCGTCAACGATGTTGTCCGTACTCCTGTGGGCAGCCACAAGTGCCACTTTCGCTGATTCCAACCTCCTATAGGCATTGCCCAGTTCCTCCTTTGCCTCATAGAGAGCTTTCTTGGCTGATTCAATCTCTTCCAGGGTCACTTTGATTTCTTCCTTGCCACTCTCGATGTTCTCGTCCTCCTGCATCTGATTGTACAGGTTAAGCACATCCTGTGTGGCATCTTTCTTGTTTCTTCCCATACCGTTCTTGTTTGAAAAGTTATCGTTTCATGCCTCTCTTTATCGGCTTGCAGAGTGTGTTTGCTTGCATTGCGCAACGTCTTGCCCATTCACGGTCATCATCGTCCTTATCACGTCCCCAGCCACTGCCAGGACTGCCACCGCCACCACATGACTCAGACATCGATGTGGCAGCATCAAGGTAGTTCATGAAGAGCAGCATGGCTACATTCAGAATGTCAGTGTGGCTTGCGGATCCATTCTCGGGAACTTCGATACAACTGTTCATCGTGTCGTAAGCAGTTCTCGGCATGACTATGCTGAAACGCTCACCATCGACTTCAATAATCTTTCTCAATCCGTCAGGCAGGTCAGGTTTGGCAACATTGCTTGTACGAGACAGACCACCTTGCGATGCCGTATTTCTGCTGTCCAATGTGGTAGCGTTTGAAACAGAAGGAGAAGGTCTTTGACCAACTGCAACAGGTGTTGGCTGAGGGTGCAGCTTGCGGAAGGTATTCCCGATTGTCGATGCGGTGAGATTCCTTCCTACACCCAGTTCGGAAGCCTTGATGGTAGTTTTTCCGAACTTGAAGCGGTAGCCATGCACCCTGCCTTGACCATTCTTGTCACGGATAAGCTCGATGTCATATCCCTTTGCCCTCAATCGGTCGGCATATTCATTCCAATCAAAGAACGGCATTGAACGCAGCACATCCATACAGGCTTTGGTCACCTCTGCAATGCGTTCCTGACGAATATCCATGGCATCCTTCCAACCATGACGCTGATTGATGGCTTTCGCAGCCATCACGGCACGCTCACCGATGAACTTCACATCATTGAGATTACCGTCCATGTAGATGCGGTTCACCACCAGATGCAGGTGGGGAATGCCACTCTTGGAGTCACGGTGAAGGGCGGCAAAATATTGTGAGTTGGCTATGTTGGTCGGCTTGACCGAAGTTGCAGCCTTGCCCTTCTTCTTCCCGATATGGTTCACCTTGGAGATACCATCCATCTCACGAATGAATTCGTCAAGGAATCTTCTCCAGTCCTCCATAGTCCAGTTACGTGCCTCCTCCTCAGATGGGGAAAGCTCAAAGCGGATGGACGTCAGTTCGATGGGCTTCTTGGCATACCTCTGCTTGAACATGGACTGATGCAGCACCATCTCGTCCCACATGCCCATCGGCGGCAGACCCTCGCTGAGATGGTTGGTCTTGACGATGTCCGCGCGGTTGTTTTTGGTTGCGTAATTGGTCATTGCCTGACCATGCTGAATTGCTGATGCTTTTGCTATCATAACATATCCAAGAATTTGTCTCTAATGCGGCTCAATTCCTCTATCAGGGTGTTTATGCCTTGAAGCCAACGTTCCATGAAGTCGGCTCTCTTGAAGAGTTTTAGTCTCTCGGTCTGTGGCAGGGCATGAAGCGCATTGCGCACATAAACCAGTTCAGACCTTGCCCCGATTAAGCCCTTCAAGGCTTCCTCCTGTTCTGCGGTCATGGGGAGGGATGGCTTGTGTCCGATGCCTAAGTCATGAAGATAGGTGCTCTTACTCCTGCCTGACAGTCGGGCATTATGTACTACCAGGTTGTATTCTTCTTCTGTGAAACGAACGTCAATGTGTCTTATCTTCGGAGGTCTCTTCCTTGAGGTCTTCTCCGTGTTGTTATTCTTGTCTTTTGTCATTGTAGATGGGGTTTATATAGTTTATACTTGATATAACAGGACAGCCAATGTGAGCCTGCGAACATTCAAGAATGCCAGTAGGAAGCGGTGGGCGAAGCGAAACCGTCTGACACTGGTACTTCTTGTTTAGACCTCCGAAAAAACTACGGCTAATAGAGGTAGCGGCTTCTGGATAGCTTGCCTATCGGGAACGTCAATAGTCGAAATAAGGGAAAAGTAGAGATGACATCATGAGTGACTTGGGGTGTAGTGTACGCCTTGCCCACTATGTCTTATCCACGCATCTTCCTTCATGGGAAGGTGGCTGCAAAAGGTTTCCCTCGTCATCATAGACAGGAGGCGGCAGCAGCTCAACGGCTGATGTCCATTCTCCTTGATTGAAGTCATCTTCTGACGGCTGTACAACCTCACATTCAAAATGCTCATTACCTTCCTTTTCCCTTTGTTTGAAGTCTTGTGGTATCGGAGAAGGATCTGAAAGTCCGTCCCCGATAACATGAGAATTAACGAAAGGGGAAGAGGTATTATAAGAGGCAGGAACATGGGGCTGCAGAATGTCAGTAGTGGCAGGATTGACGCTGCTGTCTTTCTGCTGACCTATGCCATCGGAGAGATTGCCTCCCGAAGAGCAAGCGGTATCGGATGGGACATTGGACACCGATTTCTCTTGGGTGGCGGAAGTCACGGCTTGACGGTTATAGAAGGGGTTCTTGATGGCTTCATTGATGCCGTCAACGTACCAGAAGGCGATGCAGAGTATAGTATGTATGGAGGTGCGGTTGTTCCTCTCGGTTGAGAGAATGCCCACCTGATTGAACAGTTCCACCACCTTTGCCGCTGTCTTGCGGTCACATTTCCAAAGGGCAGACAGCTCAACGGTTGAGATGGCAAACTGCCCGATGGAGAGTGAAGCGGAGAAGCCTGTCTTCTGATAAACACTCGGCTTGGTGGAAGCCATAGATACAAAAGTGTCGAAGGCGGTCATGCGGTGGAAGCCCTGCCTGTCATCCTTCAAGAAATCGAGCTGCTCCTTGGTCAGCAGGATTCCGTATTTTATGCTTTGGTTACTCATCTTGAAAAACTGATTATAAGTGAAACGGATTACTCAGCAAAGAAAGAATGAATAGTTTCTCTTTCCCCTTTCGTAAAAAGTAGATTACATGATTCTCTTATCCGTCATGCCATTCTTCCCCATCAGGATTTTTCTCGCCCTTGACCCTCTTCATGGAGGCTGGCTTGTTCTTCTTGCTTTTCTGCAACATTGCCAGATGAGCCTCGAAGTCTGCCTGTTCCTCCTGGGTCGATTCGTAAGGCTTGTCCCATGAGCCACCTGCCTCAATCCATTTTATCAGCTGGTCTTTGAAGAAGTAGAGCGTATTGCCTCTCTTGTAGAATGGGATGCGCCTTTCAGATGTGTACGCATAGAGCGATGAGACCTTCTTACGGACAAAGGTACTTGCCTCTCTGATGTCCATAAGAACATGGTCATTCTCGCTCGGAGCATTGCCTATTCTCTGACCGATGTCATCAAGACGAGTCATCATCGTATTGACCTTGGTCAGAAGTTCGCCAACTGCACTGGGCAGTTGGTCGAACGATAATGATTTATTTTCTTCCATTTGTTATCCTGATTATGTTTTTCACTTATATCTGGTCACTCTCTGCCTTGGTTGGCATCTTGAGCGAGATACGTTCTGCCGCATCACGTTTGAGTTCGTCCACCACATCGGCATACACCTGAGTAGTGGCAAGATTGCTATGGGTAAGCAGCTTGCTCACAGTGTAGATGTCCGTTCCCTCTGCCAACTGTAAGGTGGCAAAGGTATGGCGGAAGCAGTGGAAGGTGATGTGTTTCTCGATGCCGGAAGCCTTTATCCACGGTTTGAGATACAATGCCACTGTACTGTTCGTGAGGTTCTTGAACACCTGTCCAATTGCTCGCTCGCCACAGAGCTGTAGAGCCTCTTCGCTGATAGGCAGGATTGCAGCGGTGGAAGTCTTCTTGGTGATAATGTCCATTCCCCAGCCGCCATCAGCCAACTTGACTATGTTCTCCCACTGGAGTCTGATGCAGTCAGAGAGGCGAAGACCTGTGAGGCAGGAGAAGAGACCTGCACGGCGAAGGACATCACTCTTGCAAGGAGTCTGAGACAACTGCAACAACTCTTCCTTGGTGAGGAACTGCCGCTTGTTGCCATGAGCCTTGGCACGCACAAGTTTCTTGGCGATATTCTCTTTGAGCAGTCCGTCCTCGTATGCGATGGCAAGGATGCACTTCAACTTGGTAAGGTTGTTGTTGGCAGTCGTTCCCATCATGCGTTTGCCATTGTGCATACAGGCATCCGACAACAGGTAGTCGAGGAATCCCTGGCAGTACGGAACGGTAAGGTCGCAGAAGCGGCACTCGCCATGCGTGTAATTGTGGAAGTGCATGTAGGCGGTTGCCCAGTTCTGGCTGCTGCCACGCTCAATCATGAGGTTCTTGAAGTATTCCAAGAAACTCTCCTTGCCCTTGTTGCGGTCGAGGAAGCCATACTCCTCATTGATGATGGACTCAGTCCTGCGGCACTTGATGATTTCCGCTTTCTGAATCATACTTTTGTTGTACTCCTGCTGAAAGCGTTCAACAGGGTTGGTGTAGATGTAAAGACCAAGGTACTCCCTGCGTGAGAGTTTGCCTGTCTTCGGGTTGCGGATTGGAGGATAGAAATCCAGATAGAGGGAAGTCTGTCCGTTCTTGATAGGTCGTTTCCGCACAGTGACCTTTGTACAAATGTTCGTCATATAGTTATTCTTTTATTATTCTTACCGATGTGTATCTGAGGATGCGAATAGCCATGAGCGCAACGCTTTAACTCTCAAATCCGATGCAAAGTTAGATTGCCGTGAAAAGAGAAAAGCAAAGATGACTTCAAATACAGCCTGAATTTAACCTGAATTTGCTTTTGAGTATGATTTTACGCTAAAAATCGGACTTAAATAGGGTTTCAGAAGTGCTTTTTGTCTTATATCCGTTACTCTGCGTTGTGGGTTTGTTTCGACCGACAAAGAAGGCTGTTTCAGACCATTTGCAACGGCATGGGTAGTATATGAGTTTGTTTGTGCTTCACTTCCGCTTAGCCTTGGTTGAAGCACTTTGTTTCTCTGCCTTCTTGCGTGCAGCCTCCCAGTCTGCTTTTAGATAGTAGTTGGCTCTTCCACCTTTGAATTTACGGATTCTCACTCCATGAGTTTCTGCAAATCTGCGTACCTGTGTCTTGCCCAATCCGTAGAGCTTCATGATGTCGAAGCAGGTGTACCAGTCATCGGAAATGTTCTTTCCCTGTTCTTCATTGTAAAGTCCGATGACCCTCTCCACATCTTCTTTCTTGAAGCAGGTCGTTCCCCATGCGTGGACTGATTGTAGTTGGTAGCGGTTGCGGACTTCATAGAATCTGCCATACTTAATATCAAAGGTGCTCAACACCTCTGCCATCGTGTAATGGGTGTCGTGGCTTACTCCATCAGGTGCTATCTCCCCAGCCTTGGGGGTCTTGCGACACTTTGCCAACTTGTTGGCTGAACCTGTTTCGGCATCTTTCAACCTTTGTGCCTTCTTGGGAGTTGTCCCTTCCAACGATAGGGAAGAAGGGAGAACCACCTGATAACCTTGTCCCTTGGCTATTTCAAGAAGGTCTTGCAAATAGATCCTGGTCATGCGTGTACCGAAATTTACGGCTCTTAGCCTGCCTTGACGAATAAGACTGCGTACTGTCTTGACGCTGATGCTTACTGCTTGCGCTGTTTCCTCTACGGACATCAGCACGATTGGAATGCGAGTTGTAGTATTCATTTTTACCGTTATTTTTGAATTTTGCAGTGACTCATGGGGGATGGTCCTTGACGGAAACTTTTAAGAGGAAACAAGGGGAAACAAGGGGAAATAAGAACCCTCATTAAGAACCGTGTGTCCCTCTGCCCATGGTACAACCGTGGTACAAAATTACTATAAACGGATGAAACTCGCAATAGGCGGTTGGAGCGTTATGTTAATGAATATGTATTGAAAATGAGCTATTTATGACGTTTCTCTAAGTTTTGTTTGGAGTTCTTTTAGATGCGTTTTAGTCCATATGACATGCATGTGGAAGCTCTTGCCGCTTCCCGATGGTCCTAAACAGAAGAAATTGGAGTTGTCGGTCATCTTGACCTTACCCTCCTTGCCGGTGATGTCGATGGCTACGGGCATCCCTTTCCGGTCAGTATAGTATATCTTCAGCGGGGTGTCCTCGCTGCGCTGCACATGCTCCTTATACATAAGGCAGGTGGCGGCGTCCGACAGGGTGAGAAAACGGTCGTACTCGGGATCCATGTTGTAGCAGTTGCCGGGAAACGAGTTCACGAACAGCTCAAGCTGGTTGTAGGCACGCTTGGAGATATGGATGCCCATGCGCCCGAACATGTTTTCAAGATGGTTCACGGGCTTCTGCATATCTGCATTACGTGGACAGCATACAACGAGGTTGAAGTGTGTATATACAAGCTGCTTGCCCTCGCGTGCCACCACTTCCTGCACCTGCTTGATGTCCTCCACGGCAATCTGGTTGCTCGGATTGGGGATGGAGGCGTGACGGTTTTTCTTCTTTTCAAGAGCGGAAAGTTCCCGCTTTTGGTTGGGAATGAAAATCATCTGGTTGTAGATGACGGTCTCGGCTTCCGGGATGCTGTCGATGGCGGACATGAGGTCAAGGGGCATCCCTGTGTTGTTCACCTCCACATTGGTGAAAGGACGGACAAGGGAAGGAAGCCCGGCACAGTCCACATCGACAAGGGAGAACACGCGACATTTGCGGTCACCCATGCCGATGCCCTCGTCATCTACCTTGAAATTATTCATGGTGACGACCGGACTATTGAAGTCCAGCGTGAAATACCGGTCAACATAGCTGTCACATTCGTCGGCCGTCAGGAACCTCACCTTCATGCCGCCGTCACGCAACTGGTCCTTCACCTTGCGTATCTTCACAAGGAAGTCCTTCCATTTCTTCAAATCGAAGGAATACAGCTTCCCTTTCTTCGATTCCTGCGTAATGACAAGGCATGTGCGCGTATCGGTATAAGGACGGCCCTCAAAATATGAGAAATAGGATCTTGACAGGAACTCTTTTTCCTTTGCGTCCGCCTGCACGAACCCACGGCGGGAGAACACATCCTGTTTGTGTATGGCATAGCCCTCGCCGAGGGTCTGTACCACCGCCGAGAACAGATGGCAGAAATCGTAATAGCAGTCGGCATCGGCAGAATACTTCTGCACGGGGTTCTCTATTTCAAGTATGGCGGAATACTCGCCGGTCTTGGTGTAAATGACACCAATGCCGTCATTGTCCTCCACGGAGAAATAGATGTCACGGAAGACACGCTTGCGTTTGCCTCCCGTTCCGAAAGCGGCCACCGAGATTGCCATACCGATAAGCACTGCTGCAAAGAATATGATAACGTACCAAGTCATTTGTCTTTATCCGTGTTTTGTTCACCCCATTCTTTCAGCTCGTTGCTGATACATTTGTTCAGATGCTCTCTCCAGTATGGCTCATACTCTATGATGTCAAAATAGGGTTCTTTGTCCTCGTCATCATCTATCAGGTACGCAGCGATGTCCCAACTGATATAATCAATCATTTCGTCTATTACCCTTTCACCTGCTTCTTCGATGACAAACTCACCGAAATATTTCAGGGGAATCTTGACTTCGGGGAATAAGAAAATATGCACATGGCTATCCCCGTTGCCTTCATGGTCTTCCATACTGTTAATGCTTATCACCAGATATAGCTGGGTTGGTTCTTTACCATCTTCATAATTATCTGTAAATTCCGCACTTATTTCAAAATGCTTCGGGAGGGGAACCATAGATACGGAATTACTTCCAAACTCCCGTAACCGAAGAATGAATGTGCCTGTTTTGTCTGCCATTGTTCTTTTATATTTATTGATGTGGATTAGAATAGATAAAAGAGCCTTGTTTTCATATCGCTGTGCTCCTTGGAATTGTAGGCGGTGACGAACCATCCGGTCATGTCAATCGAATAGAAAGTGTCCTCGCCGGATTCGCTGGAGGTGGCATAGATGCCTTCCGGCATCTTGAAAAAGGCAGGCATGCTGTCCTTATGCTTTTCAAGATGGTAGGCAAGCTGGGCCATCTCCGCAAGCGACGGTATGTAGGCCGACGGCAGCACACGCTTGTCCTGGAAGTTCTTGAGGGCATGGCTGTCCGCATGGCGGAGTATGCCCTGTGTGAGTGCGGCTCCGTCGTCGAAACCCAATGCGCAACTGCCCGGATATCGGATTCGGGGACTAAACACGATATGTTCCTCATCCTCCTGCGGCTGTCCGAAATAGCCCTCACGCAACTTGCCGTCAGCCGTATCGAAGATATGGCCGGTTCGGAAAGACTTCTTCCCGAACCAGTTGCTCGTACTGTTGTCGTCCAAGGCAACGGCTTTGCCGTGTCGCCCGTCTGTCTGGATGACACAGGCAAGGGTATTCTCATCGAATTTGGAGGTCAGAGTTCCATTCCTTTGCAGGAAATGTCCGATGCGGACAGAGTCCGTGCCGAAAACGGATGGTTTCACAAACGGATGTTTGGTATCTACCCAGCTGCTGCCTACGGAAAGTTTGCCATTGCTGACATGAAGGCGCAGTTCGGTGATGCTTCCCCGTCTCAGAGGCGGTAGCGTGGTGGATATGGACAATTTCTTCCCGTTGATTTTGAGGAATATCTGTATTTCTCCGGAATCCTCCGTAGGAATGAGGTTGAAGTCGTGCGGGATGCCGTTGTTCAACAGGCAGTCCTTGTTGGGAGAACATACGTTGCCGGCATCGGCACGTGTCCCGGCCAGTTTCCCCTTAAGCGGAATCAGGAAGGCTGCTGTTGAAACGCAGTCCCCCTGTATCTCCAGAATCTGCATCACGTCACTGATATTGTCGCTTTTCAGTATCAGGCGCAGCAGTGCGGTAAGTTCTTCTAATTTCATTGTAATCTTTGTTTTGTCATTTGTCTGTGTCACGGATTGGATCTGTCCGGCGAGTCTTTCGCCGAGCGGATGGCTAATCGTAACAGTGTCGGCCGGATGCAGTGACGGAAGGAACGGATAACAGACATGGGGTGATGCCGTACTGTCGGCCAGAACAGGGACAGTGGGCTTGAACACCTTGCCGTCGAAACGGAACTCCACGGCTTTGCCGCCCTCCATGCCGTCAAGCCATACGGCAAGCGAGCCTATGGCTTCCAGCTCGCTCTTTGTCCGCCCCGTGACCTCTATCTCAAGGGGCTTGGACATCTTCGACCAACTGTCTTTCACCTTTTCCGCCGTTTGGTGGGCGGACAATGCGTCCCCTTTACGGGTGTTCCCCGAACATCCGGCAAGGAACAAGGCAAGAAAGAATATCAATCCGCAGTGTCTCATTTTTCAAATCTTTTTTGAACAGGTGTAAACGAATATCCCTTTGTCTGTTTTCTTGGTGTGAAGCCCTTTGCGCTGTTTCACCATGATTAAACCGGCTCCCGTGCTGACTGCCATAACCAGTACGACAAGTCCGGCGAGAAAGCCCAGTACACAGTAGCCGATTATGAATCCGACTATCGCACCGCCCGCTGCTCCGGCAGCCCAGTAGATGTAGCGGCCCTGGATACCCAGGAATTCAAGAGGCTTTTGAAGCCCCTTGAAAACCGGGTATGCAGTATAGCCGTTGTCTGCGTTCTCTGCCATAAGGTCAGGAGATTCCGAAGAACAGAGGCAGTGCCTGAGCTGCTGCAATCAGGAAGATGCAGGCTCCGACCACCATCATGATCTTCTTCTTGAGAATCTGCTTCCGAATTGTAAAGTGCTGAATATCAACACTCCCAAAAAGCAAAAAGTACCAAAAGAAACAAACTGGAAACAAAAATTTCAAAAACCCCAAAATGAAAACATCTGCTTAACATATCTTAACACGGAAATGAACGGAAATTTTCATTTTCTATCATTTTGTGCTGCGTTCCTGAAGGTGCAAAATCAGGTATTGTGAACCTTATTGTCGTTTCAGCAATCAGGTTGAAAAAATGGCTTTAGTTGGAAAAATGTGCACGAAAAGTGGGCTTTTCAGGTGGCATTTTATAGTATTTTCTGCGAAAATACAGTTGTATGTTTAACTTTCTACGTATAAGTCTCTTTAGTCTCACGGAATTTTATTAACTTTGCACCAAAGTTTATTTTAATTGCAATTTTATGGTCACTTATTTTGATGCATGTGAGATTCTTGAAATGCTGTCTGAAGCATCTGTAAAGGTGTTTCTGGACGGCGGTTGGGGTGTCGATGCACTTATAGGCAGAGAAACAAGAATACATAACGACATCGATCTGTTCGTAGAGAAGAAAGACTATGGTAAGGCCATATCCGTGATTACCTGGAAGGGATACAGAGAAGTTGTAATGGACTATACGACCGATAGCCATACTGTCTGGAAAGATGACAACGGAAGAATAATCGATCTGCATTGTTTCGAATATGTCGAAGATGGAATTCTATATGACGGATACACTTTCCCAAGCGAAACTTTCTCAGGTAAAGGAAATATCGGGAATATTGAGGTAACATGCATAAACCCGGAGGCACAGGTACAGTTCCATCTTGGATATGAATACGATGAAAATGATGTCCACGACGTCCTGTTATTATGCAGAACTTTCAATCTTGAGATACCGGAGCAATATAAAACTCACATCTGATTCAATATGCTATGATTACTGATAGTTATGATATTGAAACTGAACCAATGATCAATCTGTTTGATTTCTACGGCAGACGTGGAGATTTTGCAGATATATGCCTGATAATATTCTCGAAGGAGATTCATCGGCATTTACTTGATTCCTACGAATCTGAAATTATTGCAACTATGCCGGCTTGCAATGGCGATACGCATATCTATAAAACAACTTATAAAGGAGTTACGATAACTTTCTACCTGTCAGGAATAGGTTCAGCAGTAGCATCCTCTCAATGTCATCTTGCAAGCTGGCTAACTGGAGCATCAAAGTTCATTATGTTCGGTTCCTGTGGCAGTCTTGACCGTACAACCACACAAGGTAGATTTATCATACCGACACAAAGTTACAGAGGGGACGGGTGTTCATATTATTTTGCAGCACCATCCGACTATATTGATATAGCCGCAAGCAAGGAACTTTCCATAATTTTCGACAAATTATCTGTACCATATATTACAGGTAAAATATGGACGACAGATTCGATGATCAGAGAAACAAAAGGACTTGTACGCAAACGTATGGAAGAAGGGTGCATCGCTGTAGAAATGGAATTGGCTGGAGTTCAATCTGTGTGCGACTTCTACAATTTGAAGTTGTATGCTTTTTTTGAAACAGGTGACATTTTGGATACAAATGGATATGAAGCCAAAGGCTTGAACAATGCCAACCATAGTTTAAACAAACTTTATATTGCTTTAGAAACGGCAACCTACATCTGAAGTATATCAGAATTGTAAATTCCCATTTAGCGGACTATATAAAAAGTATTCCATAACCATCTATACGTGGTTTACGGAATGCTTACTTTATAACAATTAGGTTTACACTCGTTTATTTTGACGGTGCAAAGTTACTCATGCTATCTGGCTCCCACAACGGGCAATAGTGCACATTTTCAAGAAAATGACGTTTTCAAGAAAAAAAATATCCCTACAAACTTAGACTATGCCAAGTTTCGTAGGGATTTTGGAGGGTATAAACATTAGATTACTTCGTCCAGTGGTAGTGACTGTCGAGCATCAGGAAGATAGCCAAGCCGAAAATAACGAGTCCAAGGACAAAGAAGAACCAGAAGAAATACTGCACATAGTGTCCGAGGTAGGTTCCGTCGTACTCCTTGTACCTTTCCTGAACCCTTCTACGTTCTTCATAAAACATTTGATTGACCTCACGGATATGCTTCTGCATCTGAGTGGTCATCCATTCATGTTGTTTGTCGAACATGTCCTGAATCTTCTTCCAGTCAACATCATCGACTCTGACTGAAACCTTCAACTTGGTTGGGGCATCCTTCAGAACATTGTCAATGTGGGTATTGATGGTGTCAACCTTACCACTGATAGTGTCAACGGCATTGCCAAGAGCAGTCTGAGCTGAATTGTACTTACGGATGGCAGACTCCAGTTGAAGAGTTGCATTGATCCAAGTGTTGGTCGCTTTGTCAATGTTCTCACTCAACTGCCTGAGTTCAGGCGCACGACTGACAACAGCATCCTCGGCATCATGCTCTTCAATCTCTTCCTGGACTTCGTTCATCATGTCATCGAAGTCAGGCTTCTGCTCGTCATCTTCGATGAGTTCTTCTACATGTTTTGTTCTTCTCATTGATATGTAGGATTTGTCTAACGGTGGAATGAACGTCTTTTCTGCGGTGGCTTGCACATGGCATGAGCCATCTGGAGGCAACGGCGAGCCCGCTCACGCTCGTCTTCGTCATCATCCTTACCCCAACCAGAGGAAGGAGCAGAACCACCACCGCCACAAGATTCGGACACGGTTGTTGCTGCATCAATCATATCAAGGAAGAGAAGCATACCTACATGAGAAATGTCCTCTCTTGATGCAGTCATATCAGAATCAGGAACCTGAACCTCATTGAGGAAGATGTCCTTGACCGTGTTCGGAATATAGATTCTCTTCATTTCACCGCTAACATTGACATTGAAGGCAGTCTTGGTAGCAACTGGCAATGGCTTAGAATTGGACTGGGTAGGTTTCGTTGTCTGAGCAACATGGCGAGCAGGGCGAGCCGGTGAAACGGAAGGTGAAGCAGGTCGCATCTTGACCTGAGTAGGCTTAGGATGCATCTTCTTCCATGTGGCTTCAAGCTGTGATACCATGAACTTTCGACCGATGGCAGAAGCCTTGAACACTGAGGCATTCTTGCCGATGGTGTAGCCCACAAGTTTGCAGTTAGTAGTGTCATACCTTGGATTGACCTCATAGCCTCTCATGCGAAGCATATCAAAGTAACGGTCAATGTCGAAACTATCCATCTTCTGAAGGGTATATTCGCAAAACTCCGCTATATCTTGTTGGCGCATTTCACGAACCTCCTGAGGTTGCTCCCAACCATGCCTTGCGTTGATAATTTCCGCAGCCCTTATTGCTCTGATGTGAACATCGTGAACATCGTTGGTCTTGCCGTCATTATCCACACGGCAACAGTCAAGATGCAGGTGAAGGGTTCCAGACTTGGAATCCCGATGCAAGGCAGCAACACTCATAGAATTGCGGAAATTGGTCTTGACCTTCTCCTTAAAGCCTTTGGGTAAAAGTCCGACTGAATCCAAAGCTTCCAATCCTTCATCAGCGAGGTTTGCCCAGTCATCCAAGGTATAGTTCTCTGACTCTTCCTTGGATGGGGAGAGTACAAACGTGGTCATGAAGCGTTCCAACTTTCGCCCAACAGTCCTGTCCTGTTGATGCAACTGGCAGTGATGCTTCATCCGATACCAGATTTCGGTGGCATCGAGATAGTCAGGCATGTGGTTCACCTTGACCACGGTTGCATCCTCCTTCTCCATTGCGTACCTTGCGGCATTGCCGCCATAGGCTACTGGTCTTGCGAGTATAATCATTCGTCTTCTTGAACTTTGGTCAGTACAGGAGAAGTAAGGTTGTCTTCAATGCTATACCAGTGTTTGATGAGTCGTTCAACGGCTTCAATCCACCACTTCATGAACTTTGGAGATCTGAACATCTTCTGCTTTTCCTCGGGTGAAGCATCGTGCAACTTACTGCGGACTTTTATCAAGTCGGTACGTGCCTCAGTCAGAGAGTTCAGGGCTTTGCTTTCCTCTGGAGTGAGTCGCTGACGTGGGTGATGCTTCTTGCCAGTCTCAACGAGATACTTGCCTATGCTCATACCACATTCCTTAGCGAGTTTTTTCAGTTCCTTCCAGTCCTTATCGGTACAGCGGAAGGAATGCACCCTTGTGGGTGTCTTCTTGATAATCTTCTTTTTCTTAGCCATATCTTTGAATATGATTAAAGGGATGAATATAAATCAGTAAAAAAGAAGGACATAGGTCTGCGAGCCTGCGAGTAGCCCGAGAAACTTTTAGGACTGCATAAATTTGGTCACAAATAATGTAGTACAAAAGGATTTCTCGAAAAGTACCTCTTAAAAATCGGTCCTTTTACCTGCTAAGTTCCCGTCAGGGCTTAGAAAGTCGTTTCGGCTTGCCGTGTTGTCCTGTATCGGTAAACGTCCTTTGGGATGGTTTGGCGGTGCAGGTCGCATTCCTGAGTCCTCAGACGGCTATTTGTTGCCGTTCTGGTTGTAGTAGCCGTTAGGCTTCTGATAGCCGTTGAAAGGCGGTCTTTGATTGCCGTTAGGCTGTTGTGGCTGCTGTCCTCCTTGCTGAGAAGGTATCTGCTCATGCTGCTTCCCTTCATTCTGCTTGCCATCGGCTTCACCTTGGGGAGAAGGGCTGTCAGCAGACTGCGGGGAATTGTTTTCAGGAGGTGATGGTGACTTGTTGCCATCTGCTCCAGACTTACCCACATTGCCACTATCATTAGATTGTGGTGATTGGTGCGACACATTGCCAGTTGTCTGAGGATTGTTGCCCTCGGCAGAGTCATTGGATTTGTCATCGGCAGAAGCAGAACCTTCCTTGTCCTTCTTCTTGTCATCAGGATCCTCAGTGATGATGACCTTGGAGGCAGGAACTTCCGCATGGATGATTGCCGTACTGTCGTTATTGCGCTTTAAGGCAAAGGCATTCGACACGAACTTGGCATCAACATACCAGCCTGAGAGACAATGAAGGGTGTAGATGCGGTTATCTTCCACTTCCTGAGAAGAGAAAATGCCCACAGCCTCCATAGCATCCAACAGCTTTGGAACCGTCTTGCGGTCTTTGTCCCAGAGTTTGGCAAGTTGGGTATTGTCAACCATAACTTGACCTGCCAAGATTTCTACTTGCTTGGTCTTGCTGATTTGCACAAGTTTTGGAACTGGCTCGGCAAGATCCACAAGCGACATGAAGCATTCCATACGGTCAATCTTGTACTTCTTGCTTCGAAGATGCTTCAACTGCTCTTCAGAGAAAGTGAAGCAACGATGTAATTTTTTATCGTCCATAGTCTATGATATTATTGAAATGTAACCGAATAAAGGGAAAAGGAATATGCCATCAAAAAGAAGAGAATCACTGGATAAGTTCAACCAGGGATTTCTTCATGTCATCATCAATGACTCGGTATCGGGCAAAAGCAACGCTGCCTTTGGCATGACCAGACATAGAAGCAACCAAATCAGGGTCTTTGACCATGCGGTAAAGATTACCGATAAAAGTCCTTCGTGCAAGATGAGAGGTAGCCACATCTGAGATTGGCTTCTTCTCTTCAAGCCGTGTCTTAGGGTTAATCACAGTGACAACACGATTTACCTTGGCACGCTTCAAGATTCTACGGATAGCATCGTTGAACTTGAAGTTATAATGCTTGGGGAAGATTGGTTCATCATCACCATGGTCATGGCCATCAAGGATAGCCATAGCCTTGGGGATAAGAGGAACCCTTACAACGTCACCTAACTTGCCCTTGGTCTTGATGGGGATATATTCCAGAACACCGTCAATAATGTTCTTGGGGGTGAAGGTCACAAGATCACTATGACGGCATCCGACCATACACTGAAACACGAACATATCACGATACTCAGCAAGTTCTGCATCATCCGTTAGGTCTGCATCCAGAACTTGGTCACGCTCCTGAATGGTCAGGAAATATGGAGTGCCATAGAGTGCCTTGGGCATGTCATAGCCAAAGAAGGGGTCATTGTTTGTGACTCCCTGCTTTCGTACCCAGTTGCAGACGGTACGCATCAAGGTCATGTTAGTGACGATGGTATTCATAGATATGTCATAGTCAGAAGACAGGAAATCCGCAAACACACGAAGATCATCGGCAGTCATGCTGTCAATGTTCATCGGGTGTTTGTGTTCATCCTCAAAACGAGTAACCTTGTCAATCAGGCATCGGGTGTTGCACTCCTGATGCTTGCCGAAATGCTTGTTCTGAAGGTACCTCTCTGCCCAGATGACAAAGGATTTGCTTACCGCCATGCCACTGCCCATGCAATAGGCATTGGGGTGGTGATAGGCAAATATCAGTCGTCTTAGCCAGTCGGAGTTTGCTCCGATATAGTATTCCCTGGTTATGATACCTGTAATCTCCTTGACCTGTGAGTCAAAGAGGTTTCTGGTATCGTCATCCACAAGATTGACACGGCTCTTGTAGCCCTGTCGTTCTTGGCTCCAGTGATTGGGATTGATCTGAAGTTCGCTTGCGCACTTGACATCAAGCCCTTTGTCACGGACACGGAAGTACACCGAAGCACGGCTGTCAAGGTCGTTCTTCGATGTATCTTTCTGACGTATGTAAGCGGTAACTCTCATTGATATGTCTATGATATGACAAAAGGGAAAGAAGAAACTATCTGCGGAAATGCAGGTGACGATGCTCGGGATAGTCCGAAGCAATGTCCTTCAGCTGCTGTTCAAGTCGCTCGTTCTGGTATGGAGTGAGCGCATGGATAGCCTTGATGCAGACACTCTGCACAAGCAGGGTTCGTCTGCCGATAGTGTTTTCTTGGTCAATGCCCTTGTTGGCATGTGAAATCTCGCACAGTTCATTGAAGGCATCCTTCATACTGTGATAGCCTGTGCCATCCTTGGCATAGGTAACGGCAAGGCTGGCTACCTGAGCCAGTTTGTCGTTGTACTGCTGTTGATTGAAATCCTGATTCATAATACTCATTGATTAGTGGTTGGCAAGTTCATTCAGCTTCTGGGCTGCTGCCTCCTTGGTCTCAGCCTCAGACATGCTGCGGTTCTGACGCATCCACTTCAGAAGTTCAGCCTTCTCAAAGTAGATGAGTTTGCCGTTTGGACGGAAGAAAGGAAGCTCATGACGATGGGTCATCTTGTAGAGACTGCTCTTTGATATACCCATGAAAAGGGCTGCTTCTTCAAGTGTCAATACCTCCTTGGCTGCGCTGAGAGTGTTCTCCAGAACCTCGATGCGATGCTCAAATGACTCTACCTTCAAAAGAAGAGTCTCGTTGTCAATAGTCTTATTCATAATCTTGATATTTAGTTGTTTACGTTATCCTGAATGCTTGATTTTGAGATAGCAAGCCCCTAAGGGTAGCGGAAACCACTACCTTGAATCAGGGCACTGCTTTTGATGAAATGAAACTGGTTGTTATCCTGAATCGGCTCGTTAGCCGTTATTCGTTATCCTGTATATCTATGACCTTGCGAGGGTGCGTGTTGGTCGCTGCCGTTCGCTTGGTTCGTGGAATCTTCTTGTTCTCGGTGTGTGGCTTGCGACTCCTGAATACCGTCTTGGTATTGGAGATAGCCTTGACCTTTTCCTCAGTCAGCACGTCTGCATAGACTGCGGTTGATTTGAGCGACTTGTGACCCATGAGTTTCTTGGTGGTCTCGATGTCACCAGTAGCCGCTTGGATCAATGTGCCAAAGGTATGTCGGGAGGTATGGAAGGAGATTGTCTTCGTGATACCTACCTTCTTGGCTATTCGTTTGAGAGCTGCATCCACATTGGCATGGGCAGGAAGGTGGAAAACCTTGTCATCCTTCTTGGGTGGCATCCATGCTTCTGCGGTTGAGCAGATTGGGACGGCATTGAGTTCCTTGGTCTTCTTCTGGACGATTACAAGTGTGTTCGTTACCTCGTTCCTCATGATGTTTGACCATCGCAAAGCCCTTATGTCGCTGATGCGTAGTCCTGTAAGGCAAGCGAAGCCAAATGCCAACTGGGTTTCCCTGACTCCGTTAGTCTCTTCGGATGCCATGAAGAGTTTGAGTTCATCGGGTGTAAGGTACAGCTTGTGACCAGACTTTGGCTTGGAGATTGTGTCTTCCTTCTCCAACTGATAGAAGGGGTTTGCCTTCAACTTGCCAGTCTTGACTGCCTTGTTGAATACTGCGACAATGCGTTGCTGCATGTTCCGCAAACTGGCATTACTCAACGGCTTTGCCTTGACTCTCACATACTTCTGAGGTACATAGTCATTCTTCAGCCAAAGAAAGAATGCCTTGAACCATGTCTTATCGAACTTCATCAGAGTGATGTGCGGTCTGCGTTTGGCTTTCAGAAACTCCTTCATGCGTTCTTGAAGGTATTGAGTCTGCTCGACAGTCCTCTTGGAATATTCGGGATTGCCGTCCATCCACTCCATGTAAGTCTGGATCCAGTCAATGACTTCGGGTGAGTCATCGTTGGGAATGTCGGGTACAACCATCAAGTGACCTTTCTCGGGAATGGTCTCGGGATGAAGGACGCGCTCGGCACGAATCTCCTGCGCACGTTTCAAGGTAGCCTCGTTGCGTTCCTTTGTCTCTTGGTTAATCTCAGGGATTAGGTAGAGGGAAAGGAACTCAAACTTGCGCTTGCCATTCTCATAGATGTCAAGATACAGGCTCTTGTTGTCGTTTTCAAGGTCTTTTTGTCGAAGTGTGATGGTCATATCAATGATTGTTATAATTGGTTATACCACTGGGGTGAAACACCACCCTGGTTTATCAAAGGGGGTGATTTCAAGTCACCTCCCTTAACTCTTTGAAGGGGGGGGTACTTTCAAAGTACATCCTTTACTTGAACATTCCATCAATGAGGTTGATGGCTTCCTCCTTCTTCTTATCTACGATTTTCGCATAGATTTCAGTGGTCTGAATGTTGGTGTGACCCATCAACTTGCTTGTGGTGAACAGGTCTGCGCCAAGTGTCAGCATCATTGTGCCGAAGGTGTGACGTGAACAGTGGAAACTGATGTGCTTCTCTACACCTGCTGCCTCTGCCCATTTGCGAAGGGCTCTGCCTATGACGGTCTGAGTAGTTGGTATATCAAAGAAGGGAGTTGTTATTCCCTTTGGTTTTGGTAACCAACGCTTTGCCTCTTCAGAGAGTGGGATGATGACAGGCTTCTCCGTCTTCTGCATTTCCATGTCAATATACTCGCCCTTGCCGTCAGGAGTCTTGAAAATGTGAATCGGTGCAAGTTTGTACATATCACTGAGTCGCAATCCAGTGAAACAAGCAAAGATGAAGGCTTGCTTGACCTCTGGGCGGTAACTGTCGGTTGCCATGAGGGCTTTAAGTTCCTCAATGGTAAGGTATTCCTTCTTGCCATCCTTTGGCTGAATGCGCTCCTTGGCATCCAGTTCCTTCATTGGATTGTTTCGGATAATACCTTGACGGACAGCATTGTTGAGAGTAGTCGAGAACATGCCGAGGTAACGGCTTGCCGTGTTCTGGCTGATAGGTCTTGGCTCAATGTACTTGCAGTGTGAGTTTGGGAAGGTGCGAAGGAACTTCACATACCCACGGCAGAAATCAGCATTGACCTCTTCAAGGGTGATGAAGGTCTGATTGGACTCTTCAAGATATTTCTCCACGGTGTGAAGCATTTCAACACGACAATGGAGGGTTGACTTCTTGGTGCTGACTCCACCTTCACAATACTTCTTGATCCATCCTGTCAAGAGTTGTGAACCCTGCTTGACGGTTTCCCAGTCTTGCACTCCGTGACCATGGAGAGCCTTGATGCGCTCTGCCTTGATACGTTCTGCGAGTGCCATCGTTTCCTTGTTCTGCTCCTTGCAGAGTGGATTGACCTCAGGAATGATATAGAGTTTCAGATACTCATACTTTCTGACTCCCTTCCAGTAGATGTCAAGATAGATACTCTTGTTGCCATCTGCGAGAGGTTTGAGACGAATCTTAATCGGCTCCTTCAGTTTGACTTGTTTCTTTGGTCTTGCCATGCTTGTTTATATTTTATTTTGGTAATTTACTCCCGAAAGAAGGGAAAATGAATTTTGCAGAGGGTCTGCGAGGGTTGGGCTTTTCGGATGCTGATATATCGTTTCTGCATCGTGATTATGCCTTTGAAAGCATGTGCAAAGATATGAAAATCAAGCCATATATGAGAAACAAATCAGAAACAAAAATCATTTTATTATATCTTTTTAAGAGTCGGTTGAGCAAGAATCGGAAAAATCAAAAAATCGCTTATTCGCTTGATACTAAGCACTTTATTTGTCACTTCCTTTCTTATCCTTTCCAACCAATTTTGGAGGACTAAGATATTCTTGACGTCCTGCTCCTCGTTGTTCATGGCGATATAGACGCTGATCGCACCTACGACGGCCACGACGCCGGCAATGGCGTAGCAGAGCTTGACAACGATGGGTACATACTTGGCGATTTCCTCGCTGACCGTGGTCAGGGCCGTAGTACCGGCTTCGTAGTTGCCTGCGGTGTTCTGGGCGAGACAGGCAACGGTGCCGACAAGCAGCATGACCGCCAGTGAGTTGAATCGAGGTGATGTGACGAATTTCTTGATGGAATTCTTGATTTTCTGTAATTTGTTCATCTGTTTTGTTTCAAAATTGTTTTACGGTTCTCTTATTTCTCATTTGCGCATTTGAGTCTCTTTTATACACGGTAGCCGAAGAAGGCGGGGAACACGATGGTCGCTCCGATAATGAACAGGATGGCTCCCACCACCATCATTATCTCTTTCTTCCAGCCTTCTTCTCCGGCGTTTATCTTGAAGTAAATCTGCAGGCTGGCGATGACGGACACGATTCCGGCCACCGCATAGCAGATATACACCACATACAGCAGCATGGTAATCACGAAGTCATGGGCTTTCGCCAGTCCGTCCGCACCCCAACTGTAATCCACTCCGCCGCATTTTGCGGAAGCGGACAGGCAGCAAACGGACAGGATTGCCGTCAGTACCACTCTTATAGGATCAATATGTCTCACGGGTATGGCTGACTGTGGATTTACGGAAAGCAATGTCTGATTTCTTGTCATACAGCATCTGTTCAAGTTCTTCAAACGAGACACCACCCTCGCTCGTCACGTCGGTCTCGTCCATATTGTCTGTAAGGTTGTCAAAACGGCCTGTGCCGCCTGATGGGGTTTCCACTTCCGTGGCGGCAACCCTTGAATGGTCATTGTCAGGGGCAGTCTCTTCCCCGAGAGAGAATCCGTCACCGCTTTCCCTGACCGGAGTGGCCACAACTTCATCCTGCATCCCGCTGACATCAAATTCCTCTACCGAGGTTTCTTTCTCGTTTTTCTTGCCGTAAAGGTCTTTGCTGATATGGTAGCCGTAATAGATGATATAGGCTATCGTCAGCACGATGACAAATATTACATACGGTGTCATTGTCGTTTGCGTTTAATTGGGTTTGAGTTTAATTTTTCCGCAAAGTAACATTGAAGATTATGTGCGTGAAAATTATATCCTGACAAATCTTCTTTTCTTAACCGTAATTAGTATAAGACGCTGATTTCAAACTTACTTTCATACTCTGAATGAAATTTAACCGCAAATAAAGTATGATTATATCACAGTATGATTATGTAGTATTTTTAACCACTGAAGCACCAAGAACAACCTCTCATCGTTTTACTTTATTCCGGGCGCATATAGGATGCGCTAAAGTAAAACAATAGAGAAAATGCCGTGAATACAGCCCTTGTTTGTCCGCTTTTGTCAAATATTCCGTTTTTTATAAAGAGTGATATTTTTCAGTTAAATATTTGGCGATAATTTATTTTATCACAGATTCTATCTCCAAAATAGTTTCTAAATGGGGATCAAAACAAATGTATCGTTGCTTAATTTAGCCATTTTCATCAATTTTATTCTGTAAATCAAGATTTTGTGGATTATTTTTGCTAACTTTGCAACCAAATTCTCAATTAAAAGATGATAGACCTCGTACATATAATCGGAGAGACTACCGATTACGACAAGAAACAGCAGCTTGAGGTAAACAAGCCGAAAAGCTGGTGCAAGAGCGTTTCCGCCTTCGCAAACGGGCGGGGAGGTTCTCTGATTTTTGGCGTGGCCGATGATGATACTGTGATTGGATTGGAAGATCCGCAATACGTTTCCGAGAAATTCAGCGAAATAGTCAAGTCAAAACTTGATCCGGTACCGGAATTCTCGCTCTCATTCGAGAAGGTGGACGGAAAGACACTGATGATTGTCCGTATCGAACCGGGAACCATAACCCCATATTATTATATGGGCGACGGACAGCAGATTGCATTCTGCCGTATCGGTAATGAGAGTGTTCCGGCGACTGCCAATATGCTCAGGGAGCTGGTATTACGTGGTTCCCACCAGTCGTATGACAGTTTGTTGTCGGGCTATAAGTTTGAGAATTACGCATTCACAAAACTGCGTTCCGTTTTCCATGCCAGGACGGGTAAGGAGTTTACTGATGACGATTACGAATCATGGGGTATCGTGAACGCGGACGGACGGTTGACCAACGCTGGTGCGTTGCTGGCAGACGAAAGCCCTGTCAGACATTCTCGGATATTCTGTACCCGTTGGAACGGCCTCGACCAGGCACACGGCATAATGGATGCCCTCGATGATACGGAAGTTTCAGGTAGCCTTGTCATTTTGTTACAGGAAGGACTGGATTTCTGCCGCCGCAATTCAAAAAAGATGTGGTACAAGACCCCGGATGGGCGTGTGGAATTACCCGGATATCCTGAAGAGAGCATCCTTGAGGGATTGGTAAACGCTCTCATACACAGGTCTTACATTGAAATCGGCGGCGAGGTACACATTGACATCTTCGACAACCGCATAGAGATTTCCTCTCCCGGAGGAATGTACGAAAACAAACCTGTTCAGGATTGTGACATCATGAGCATTAAGTCGCGCCGCCGTAACCCTGTGCTTGCAGACATTTTCAGCCGCCTCAAATATATGGAACGCCGGGGCAGCGGTTTCAAGAAAATCTGTCAGGATTATAGCCTGCAAACCAACTATCGGGAAGAACTGCATCCGAAATTCTATTCCGACAGTTATGATTTTACGCTGACGCTCTATAATCTGAACTACGGTATCGAGAATGGGGCAACGGAATCATTGCCCCAAATTGCCCCAAACTGCCCCAAACTGCCCCAAACTGCCCCAAACTCAGATAGCATCGAAAAATTCTTGAAAGTGCTCCGTTTGTTTCCCGGGGGAACTATCCCACAATTATCAAAAGAATCAGGATTCTCTGAACGCATGGTCAAATATTACATCCAGTTTTTGAAAGAATCAGGGTCTATACGCCGTGTCGGAACTAATAGAAAGGGTTATTGGGAAATCATAGAATAATAACCGATAGAGACGGATGACTACTATGACACTGACAGACTTATTTCTTGTAGTATGTGAATCCCGACTTTGAAATTCATGCTGACAACGGACTTATATGAATGTATTCCTTATACTGAAACTGTGGGGCAAGCCAACAGTTACCCAACAGTTACCCGACAGCTCCCCAACAGTTACCCAGCAATAACAAAATAATGGATACTATGTGTCCGTTCCTGTTTGTAAATCCGCATGAATTTCATGCCGACAGCGGGGTTGATGGGTCGTATTTCGTTATACAAGGGTAGTGGTTGGAAAAGCACCACCTAAGTACCACCCAAGTACCACCTAAGTGCTACCCAAGTAAAAAACCGGATTGGGTGTATTGGTATGATTCGTATTGGTGTGCGATAATTTTGATTGCGGCAGAATTTGGAGAACTGATGCGGTTCCCCATAGTTTCCAATCTCAATTGCCCCAAACTTTACCCCAAATTGTCCTGAAGTCAATTCTATAAACATAAAATTCCCTGTCTTATTTTTCTGGTGGAAAAGTAAAACAGGGAATCGTTGTATCTGTATTGAGAATAAAAGTCAGGGACAAAAACGCTTGCCACGAAGAAAGTCGTTAAGGTCTTTGTAGCCCTTATAGACTCCCGAAGCGTCATGTATTCCGTCACGAGTTTCGTTGAGAGTATCCACAGCTCTGCGCCCGGCATCGTCATTGTCAAGACAGCAGGTGACAGTCGGATAAGGGGCAAGCCATTTCATCGCCTTGCGGAGATTGGAAACGGAGTTCAACACCACAAAATCCATTGTCTCGGCAAAGGGTGTGAAATCCGAACGGCGGCATAAGGTCATATAAGACAGAAAGTCCATAAACCCTTCAAATATGGTACACAGTTCATTGCCATTGCCCATTTGTATGAGCGACACATCCTTTTGCCCGACAGTTCCTTTGAAGAACGGATTTCTCACCTCATAGCCGCCCAGGACATTCCCGAAACCTATACCATAATAGTGCCGATGGCCAAGCGAGAAATGAATTTCTCTACAAAACTCCACGGCAACTGAACTGTCTATGCCTCTGGAATCAATATAGGACAGAAGTTTGTCATTGGTAAGCGGCTTTACCGTCACATCCCGAAATGTGCCGGCTCGTTCATCCTGCAATTCAGACGGTATCCGCTCCCTGATGACAAGCTCCGCCGTGGTGTAGTTCTGGATATGCCGGATTACCTCCATGATGTCGTTGGTATTATACATCATCTTGCCAAGGTCTATGATGTCACCGCTCTGCATTGTAGCGAGATCGTACCAGCGGTTCTTCTTACGGCTGACCTTGAACGACGGATGCCGGTCCTCCCTGTACGGGGCATGGTAAAGCACGTATGTCTGATAATTGCGTACAGGGCGTATGCCTATCTTTTCAAGATAACCGATGATGTCGATTCGCTTGATTTCTCCGAAATTCACTGCCATGTTCAATTTCTTAACTCCGTTAATTTGTTCTGCTCATATCTGTATTCACGGCTATCCTTGACGATGATGCCCTTTGACATAAGATGCTTCAACCACATCACAAACGAGGTACGTCCACGCCTATAGCCGGTTTCCGCATACATTTCCCGCAATTTGCCGACCAACGTATTGTAACCTTTGACCGGACCTTCGGCAAATACCTTGTCAAGAATCTCCTTGTGCTGCGATACGGTGATATTCTCGAATGTCACCCGTTCCTCTTCATCGCTGCTGAATCCCGGTATATCCTCCGGCAAACCGTCTTCATTGATACGGAAGGCAAAGTTTGAGAACTCCTTTTCCCTGGTAATCATCGGACGGACTTCGCTCACATCAGGATTTATCTCGCTTTTGATGATTTTCATCACGGTCTCCGCCTTGTTGTTCAGTTCTGTACCGATGTGGCCTCTCGTATTGTCATCGCTCTTGTTAAGGTGCAGGACAGTATGGATGTGGATATTGTACATGTTGGTCCACCGCATGAGGTCGTTGATTATCTCAACGGACTCTCCGGGAGAGTTGATGTCATTGATAAGGTCGCGGATGCCGTCGATAACAACAAAACCAATCTTATCATCAACTTCCAGAGCGGAGTCTATGATGTTGCGGCGTTGCTGTGGCGTGAACTCCCTGAGCATAAGGAAATCCAATGACGACACCTCACAGTCGGAGGGCAGTCCGGACATTTTGAGTATGCGGTGAAGCACCTTGAAGCAATGCACGCGACTTTGCTCTGTATCTATATACAGCACCTTTGTCTTGCCTTCTGGCAGTTTGGCACGATAATGCAGCACTTCTTTCCCTGACAGCAATGCCGCCACTATCGCACTCACATTGAATGTCTTTCTCGATTTTGGCTTGCCCACGGATGCACTGAAATTACCTACTGTCGCCACCGTAATCTCATCGACCGTCAGTATTTCCGGCGGGAATACATAACGGTCGGTGGCACGGATTTTGACATACTCGAGGAATTTCTTGAATTTCTCCCGGTTGGCCTTTTCCTGCGGCGTAAGTTCCTGCGGTGCCGGGAATATCCTGTCGAACGGGATTTCTTCTATCTTCATTTCTCCGCTCCTTTCCTGGCCTTACGGTTCCCCTTGGGAAGCTCCATCATGGTCTCAGCCGCCGCCCTGCGGCTCATCTCATACTTGGAGTAGATGACATTGCGGCGCAGCACGTCATCAAGTTCCTTTCGCTCTATGTATATGAATTTTCCACGAGGTTTGAAATGGGTAATCTCCCTGTTGGAAGTCATAAGGTACATCTGGCTTTTCGATACCCCTATATATTCCGCCGCCTCTTCGACGGTCAGCATCTCACGGCACATGAAGAGCTTGGACTCCAGTTCCTTGAAATGCTCGAATATCTCGCCGAGGTCGCCATAACGCTCCATGAAGGCACAGATGGATTCGATGCGCTGCACCGCTTCGTCAACCGTGCTTTCTCCCATCTTGGAGAGCAGGTGGCTCACGTTCTCCACCCGTTGTAGGGTGGCTATAAATTCCGATGTCATAAACTGTCCTTTTTGTTAATAATAGCATTCATGCGGTTGCTCCGACCCATCGGGCATACCTATTTCCGGCTCGATGACCATGTGTGACCTTATCCATTTGTCAAGATCTTCCTTGTTGAAGAAAATACGTCCGTTGGTTGGACGGCTGTGGGGTATGTCATACTTGCGCATCAGTTTGTAAAGATGGCTTGAGGTGATGCCGAGATACAGGGCTGCATCCTCGACCGTGAACGTGCCTTTCAGATGGAAAAGCATACCGATGAGCTGGTCAACGCGCGACAGCAATTTGTCGAGCTTGACGGAACACCGTTCTCCCCATTGGGTATCTGTGATGGTCTGTTGTTCATTCATTGTTACTTTGTTTTTTTGATTCCACTTTCAGAGCCGTCGCCCCGTGTCTTGAAAGCTTTCGGCTGCAAAGTAACAATGTAATAGGGCGTTGAAAGCAATATTTTGAGTGACACCTGCAAAGTATCACTCAAAATAGCACTGTCACTCAGGATTTCGGTTCTCTATCGGACATATTTCTCACGTATATGCTTCATCAGAATGTCTATGTCGTTCTTGTAGCTGAAGATGCCGTTGCTCCTTGCACGGTTGAGCGCGGACGAGAAATTGGAACGTGCCTGCGGCTTGTTCTTCCCTTGCAGCAGGATGGAGCCGCTACGCTCAAGGACGGTCTGCCAGCAGCGGCTGACAAGGTTCATGGCACTCAGACAGTCAAAGAAATAGGCGATGCCCATAAGATTTACTGCCACCAACGGAGTGGTGAGTGTACCATGCATCAGGCCGTTCATTTCCTGGACTGTGATTTTCTTCTGGAAGAAGCCTGCGTCATTGGCGCAGTCAGCAAGCAGTGGCATATCCTCGGCTCGGATTGCACACGAGAGTCTTTGTTCCTGCACCCGGTTCACGGAGGCGGTTCCGGATGTTCCCGGATTTTGCTTTCCGTCATCACGACGTTCCGTATAGACAAGGAATATCACCTCATCCATGTCCGGGGCTTCCAGTGAAGGCCGGGTGAAGAATCGTTTTACAAGGTCTGTCCGCTCCAACAGGAGGATGCCGATCGCACCCAACGCCTTGCGGTGGATGTTCTTGCCCGCAGCATCTTCATCTTCGGCATAATGATGACCGTCGATAAACTGCAGGGCGAACACCCGTAGCGTCATTACGCCTGTGGCTACATAATCCTGATACTCTCTGTGCGCTTCCAGCAACAGTTGGCGCAGGTGGTCCAGTCCTGCATCACCATTTACGGGCCGGGGTGAAAACTTCCCTGTAAAAAAAAGGAATAAGTTTTCGGATGAATGGATTTACTTCCATACTTCGGGTGTTGTTTATGAATAATTTGTAAAAGCAAAAGTCCTCAAAGTATCTACCTTGAGGACTTTTTGTATCTGTATTCAGTCAGACATTCTTATATAATCTACTCATTATAGATGAGCTTACTTCATAAGCTAACTTCATTCTGCGCTTGATGTTCACACGAACAACATTGTTGTTTTTATTGTATGTATGAACGCGGCTCTCTTAATGTTGGCATGTTGAAATATGTATCTTATATGAAGAAATTTCCGAAAGAATAGAATCTATTAAAATAAATGTATCAAGTTCTTGACCTGTTCGATTATAATTGAAGTTCATATTATTATAGTTATTTATCAGCTGGATCCCGTCTTCAGACTGCGGCATTGCGGCTGCTGTCTTGCAGGTCTCAGTTGCCTGCGAATCCGTCCTTCATCAGGAACCGGTGGCAAATATACGAAATTTTACATAACAGTCGTTATGTAAATGAAAGTAATCACTGAAATTTAACCTGCATTAACGCGGTAATCGTTAAATACGATTCATTAGGAAGCAAAAATCTCATTTCACAAAGGTAAATACATCCAAGGCTTCTTTATTATAAATCAGCCATCACCCGTCATATATGTGGCTTTATAAGGGTATGTAGCAGCTGTGTTTTCATCTCTGCAAAACGGTAATATTTACACTTTGGCAGTTTCAGAAATGAGGTGTAACACAAATAGATAACGAATGTACTCTAATTTTTCCTTATAATCCAGATTGGGACGTAATGGATATTTTTTTTGCGTGACACGTGTAAGATATAAATTTCTCACAGTAAAGAAATGTCGTTTGAAATCATTATCATAAACAAGTTTGATTCCCCAAAAACTACATACATTTAATCCGACCCTTCAAATATGATAGATGTAGACTCAACAGAAATGTCGGCAATAAGTGAAAGGATGGTTCGGTCGGTATAAATATATACACCCCTTGACTGACTGACCTTGATAGCCCGCCTGCAACATTTTGGTTAGTCACTCTAAATATATACGCCCTCTGACCGACTGACTTAATTAATCATTCAAATACACCGTCAAACAACGAGACGGCTTCGTCTTTCTTCGTATTGATAATCCGGGCGTAACGCTGGGTGTGCCGGATGGTGGTATGTCCGAGCAGCTGACTGGTAGTGTAAATGTCTATACCCGCTGTAAGACAGAGCGTTGCGAAGCTGTGCCTCGCCGCGTGAAAAGTGATGCCTTTCGTGATTCCGGCATTCTCCATCCACGTTCCGAGGCTCTGCCCGTAGTTTCTTGTCAGCCGGGGAAACACCCTGTCCTCCGCCGTGGCGTCCTCCGGCTTTTCCGGCAGCCATTTCCGGGCGTTCATGTTCAGCGGCAGAAACAGCTCGACACCGGTTTTGTACTGAATTATCTCAACCTGCCAGTGGGTAGCGGTTCTCACAATGTCTTTCCAATGGAGATTCATGATGTCATAGATGCGCAGCCCGCTGAAACAGGAGAACAGGAACGCACCCTTGATGTCCTCACGGCAGCAGGGAGTGGCGATAAGCCGTTTTATCTCCTCTACGGTCAGATACTCGCGTTTGTACTCTTTGATGGACAGCGAGGCTCTGGTTATTCCCTTGAACGGGCTTTTGGGTATCACGCTTTCACGTACCGCATAGTTAAGCGCAGCTCTGACATAGCACAGGTACAGGAATACGGTGCTTTTTGTCATTTTCTTCCGGTCTGTATTATGTGCGGAACGGCTGACAAGGTACTCCATAAACCTCGTGAGGTATTCCTTGTCCACATCGGCAAGTGTAGTCTCAGAATCATAATCCGTGACCTCCTTGACCGTTCGGTCTATCCACGCTTTTGATGATTCCGCACAGCTTTTCTTCGCATTCTCGGCATAAATGCCCATCCATGCGCAGAACGGCATCCGGGCCTTGTGTGATTTGTCCTTTATGCCCGCAATACGGTTGGTAAGGTCAAGTATCATTTCCTCCTTGATGGCGTTCGCTTGTGCCAGCGTGTTGGCATTCATTATTCTTGACGGTGTGTCGGTCTCCGGCACAAGGTACAACTTCAGGAACTTGTAAGTCCGCTTGCCGTTATGGTATATATCCAGATACAGCGAACGGTTGCCGTTTTTCAGCACTTGCTCCCGGAGCCTTATCGGTTCCTTCATCACCACCTGTTTCTTCAGTCTGCCCATATCTCTTAATCAAATAGTCTGTCAATCAAATAAACTGCATCCACCTTCTTTTTGTCCACGATTTTTGCGTACACCTGGGTCGTTTCCACATCCGAGTGTCCGAGCAACTGGCTGGTGGTATAGAGGTCTGCGCCCATTGTCAGCGTCATCGTCGCAAAGGCGTGACGGCTCACGTGATAGGACACCCGTTTGGTAATGCCGGCCTTGGAAGTCCACGTTTTCAGCACATGGTCGCAATCGCTCAGCGTGGGGACATCAAAGACGGCATCGTCAGGATTTCCTTTCTCTCCCGGCATGAACTTCTGCGCCTGTAGGCTCAAAGGCAGGTAGATTACCTTCCCCGTCTTTTGCTGACGCAATTCCAAATGAGTCTTGCCGTTTTCCTCGATTACGTCTTTCCAACGCAGTCCTTTGACATCACTGTAACGTAGCCCGCAAAAACAAGAAAAAAGAAACGCCGTCTTCACCCTTGGACTCCTACATGGAGTGTCAATAAGCGTCTGCACCTCTTCAATGGTCAGATACTCGCGTTTTTTGCGTTCCCCCTGTATGGAAGCCCAGTCGAATGACAATAAAGGATTGTCGCCAAGAATTTCCAGATCCACGGCATAGTTGAGGGCCGCCCGTATATATCCGCAGTAACCGGATATGGTTTTCTTTGCCAGCGGCTTTTTTGTCAATCTCGTCATCCGGGTGCCGAGATATTCTATAAATCCCTGAAGAAAGTCCTTATCGACCTCATACAATCTTATCCGCGGATTATAAGCCTTCAGGCACACTGATACTGCGTGTACATGATCGACAAGGGCTCTGCGCCCTTTTTTCTCTCCGGACTCAGCGTATTCATCGAGCCATTCTATCAGCGGTGTCCGGGCTTTGTCCGAAAGGATTGTCGCCGGCTTCTTGTTGGTGATGTCAAGAATACGCTGTGCCTTGATGGCATTGGCAGCCTTGAGCGTGTTGGCATTCCTCTCCTTTGCCTCCTGCGATATTTCAGGGACAAGGAAGAGTTTAAGAAACTCATATCTGCGTTTGCGGTCGGTATAGATATCCAGATATATGGATTGGTTGCCGTCCTTAAGCTGCTTGAAGCGGATGCGGACAGGTACCGATTCTGATTTTTTTGTTCTTGCCATTCTCTGCCAATGCTTTATTTCGTATGCAAAGGTACAAAAAATAGCTCATAACGACTAACAAAAAAGTAACATAAATAGCAGAAATAACAAAAAATAACCTATACCCCACCAAAAACAAATCAAAATCGCTTCTATGCAATGCCTTATAAATAAAGGCTTTTGTTTGCACTTACTTATAAATTTCCTCTCTCATTTACGCCATTTCACTTTAGCCGGCACACTTTTGCCACCACTATCACCCTGTCTCACGGCATACCGATTGAAACTGTGTCAAAAATGTTGGGACATACCAGCATCAAGACGACGCAAATCTACGCTAAGATTCTGGACACGAAAGTCATGGACGACATGGCGGCTCTCAAAGAATTGTACACCAGAAAGGAATCTCAAAAATCACCCGATAATAAAGCCGTAAACGGATGAAAACAACCGCAACCATCAGCCAGGAAGAACTGGAGCAGAAAGCTGTCGATAGCATGATAGCATACGAGAAGAACCTCATTTCCGGACAGGAAATGAAGGAAGCAGTCACCCGTGCGCTGCATCACTACGCCAACAGGGAAGGACACCGGGAAATCGTTCTGAAAGGGTGGATTATAAAAACCATCTACGCCCTCGACAGCAGCCAATTGAAAGACCTCGACCGGGTAGCTTTCACCTGCATGGATAAACGCCGGTTAACCCCTGATAATTAACTCACATAAAAAAACAAAATCATGAAAACAGAAACCAACAGCATGAGAATCGTGAAACCTGAAAAGGAATCTGAAAAAGCAGTCGTGGAATCCCAAAAGGAGAAAGCCACCGGAAAACCGAAGTACAAACCCGTGGAACCCGTCACACTCGAAACAGTTCCGGAAGATGCCGTGTTCATCCGCTCCACGGATGTATGCAAATTGCTCAACATCAGCAACTCAACGTTAAGGAACATGCGTGCGGAGCACGCAATCCCATTCTACAAACTGGGTGGGATATTTCTCTACAGCAAAGAAGAAATCATGAATTACCTCGCATCCAATTACAGTAGAAGAATCTAGCGACAATGGCAAAAACAGGATTATCATATTATCAGGCGGAAACCGACCGCTTTCAAGACATCAAAGTGAAACGCCTGAAGAAGCGGTACGGCTGCGAAGGGTATGCAGTGTACCAGTATATCCAAAACGAGATATACCGGGTTGAAGGCTGCTATATCCGTTTCACAGACGACCAGCTTTTTGATGTTTCCGAATACTGGGGCATTGAAGAGGAGCGGGTAGAAAAGATCATTGAATATTGCACGGAAGTGGAATTGTTCGATACCATCACTTGGCATACGAATCATGTACTTACTTCTGTGGATATTCAGCAGCGATACCTTGAAATCTGCCGGAGAGCCAAGAAAAAAATAGTACTGCCCGAAGACATACGGCTTGTCGAGATACAAGATGCGCCATCCGGCATGGATAGTGCGCCGTTACCTGCGCCACTACCTCTTTTCTCCGGTCAGGAAATCGAGACGAAAACGGGAGAAGCTGTTTATGGTTCTCCCCAAATAGATGCCCAGAGAGAGACTGCGGCCGGTACCGGAAAAGAGACTGCAACCGCTGCCGGAATATCTTCTGGCGCCATTATTCCGCAGAGTTCTGCGGAAACTCCGGAAACTCCGCGGAATTCTGCGGAAAAACGGCACAAAGAAAAGGAGAGTAAAGAAAATTCCCCCTCTATCCCCCGGACTATTCCGCCGGCAAGGGATGATGAGGATAAAGTTTCACTCTCTCCGGATGGGAATAGGGGAAATGTTTCCGCAGAATCCTGCGGGAAACGTCCGGAACATTCTGAAGATTACCGTTTGAAGTTGCAGCGGCTGGGTGAAACCTGCTACAATCTGGGGTGTTCGAAAGGAGATGTCCGTAAGGTTCTGATGATAGAAAATATTGCCATGGATGACAGCCCGATATGGCAACTGATTGAAGAGTTGAAGGCGAGCGGCGGACGTTATTCGTTCACCGGAGACGTGTTGCCCGCCCTGTGGGGACTGGTGAAGACGGGACGCCTGCGGATGATGGAAGAACATACGGATGAAGTGAAAGAGGGCGTTCATAACGTCAGGCAGATGCTGTCGGGTATCGGCGTGCCGAGTTACGACATGGACGAACTATGCGAAGAGGCGAAAGGCAAAGAAGACGTCCTGCAGGAAGTGATACGGGAAATACGACGATCGAAAGGGCGGATTCTCTCGGTGAGCTGCTTCATCAGGTCACGGCTGAAAAAAGTGAAGAAAAACGAATTGCAAAAAACGGCGTAAGCCACACGGTTATGAGTGAAGATAAAAACAAGACGCCACTGTATTACCCCCGCAAAATGCGTACAGGGTGGTGCGTGGCGCACGAAGTGACAGCCGCGGGCGTCACTATCGAGAGATACGGAATACACTGCCAGACGTATGCGGAAGCATACCGGCGGGCGGAAGTGATGAACCGGAAACAAGAGGCGGAAGTGGAAGCGGGGCGCGCCGGGACAGAAGCCGGGGAAGTCACCGATTCGCTGGAACCGTCCGTCTCCGGAGAGAAAGGGGGTGGGTGGTCATGAGCGAAAAAGTAAGTACCATCACGCTACGGCTGACTGCCGAAGAAGCCGCCCAACTGGAGATACTCAAAGACATCATCGGGAAGAAGAGCGGGAGCGAAGCGATTAAATACGTCGTCAAGGAATACCCCCGTTTCTGTACCCACTACAAGCAGGAAGCGAAGGAACACGGAGAGCTGAAACGAAAGTACCGGGAGCAGGGCGAAGCCGTGCGGGGTTTTCTGTCGGCACTCGACAGGTTGGAGAAAGCGGGCAGGGAGAAAGAGTAGGGGAAACGATTGCTAGCAAAATACGCTCCGGAAGATCTTGGCCAATGAAAGATTTGCTAGCAGATGTTTCCGGATCGTGTGTTCGAGCTGCGTAAAAGTGCTAGCGGATTCTTCCGGATCGTGTGCTGCAGATCGGGAATAATGCTAGCAACTGTTTCATCCTGGAAGAATCCGGCTGCCGGATTCTGCTAGCGGATTCTTGTTCCCGGTTCGTTCCGGAGCAACTAATTTGCTAGCAATTAACGGGGATATCAAGTTGATGGAGCCGGGATCCCGACAGGTATGTGATAGCAAGTGAAGGTAATAGGCAAGTGCCGAACCAAGCAGATTACTTTCGCGAGCGGCTTATCGTCTGACTGCTCACCGTGCCGCCGTGTGGTTCGTGGCAATGCGTGCAGCGGGAATACCGCCGCCCACACAGCCCCGCTCCCCACAGCAGCACTCCGTCAGTGTTTAATCGGAACATTCCTTCACCGGCAGCGTTTCTCGGATGGACAGTGTTTCTGTGCACCGTGCCGCTTTCCTTGCTTTCCCGTAGCCGTCGGACTGGCGCAAAGAAAGCCGCCCTCTGACAGTGTTTCTATGGAACGTTCTTGGGGGAAGTCTTCCCAAGAGTTACTCCTGTGTGTAACAGTCGAGGCTTGCCAAGTGGGTGATTACGGAAGTTACTACCGCCTGACGCATACGGCTCCGGCTTCCGCTCACACCCCGGCACAGCCGGACTACAAGCGACAGCCTATGCGGTGGCCCCCCCTTGCGGAAGGGTATCCCCTGCGGAACGGGTGACAGCTGTGATGCCCGGTGCGGTTTCGCTCCGCCCGGCACTTGCTGCCGGGACTAAGGCGAGAATCCGCTACCTCTTTTCGTCTGACAACAGAAACGGAAGTGTCAGTCAGGAGTGCAGCCGTGCGGTGCGGGGTTCCCGTGTTTACGGTTGAGCGGGCTTGCATTGTGGAAGTAAGCGCCCTTCGCCGTCCTTCGGGCGCGTGCAGACGTGATGCTGCGTGCGCCGTGGCAGCAATTGTTTTCCTTCCGCCTTCCTTTTTGGGGGACACCCCAAAAGAGACCGGCAGAAAAACAAAGGGGTAGCGATATTAAACATAACGGGTCATTATGCCCGCACGCCTTGCCATTCAGGCAAGTCGGGTGCATAATGCGTGGTTATGTTTAATATGGATTGTTTTATTTTTCCGCCCCCGGGCGAAAAAAGCCATGCGGAGTGGAAACGCCACCACAGCGGTCAGCACCTTTACCGCCCTTTCCGTAGCGTTCGGGGTGGCGGGCGCAAAAGGCGCAGCCGCCCTCGACCACCGCCCCTTAGTTACTTCTGCCAGTCCCGAGCCGTGCGGTTTTCTGACCTGTTGCGGGTGTTTGTGCTTCCTGCGGGTTGCGCCTGGCGGCGTGCCCGGCTGACTGTTTACGCCTTTCGGAACATTGGAAATTCCCGGCGGTCGGCTTCGCCGTCCGCTCCATGAAGCGAGGCGAGACGCCCCGCCGAAGAGTGCAAATAACAAATCCGTGACAATCGGGCAAATGTCACAAAATAAAATAGTAAAAAACGTAAGTTCTTAAAACTTATATTAAACAGAATAGAAATGAAAGAATCACATACAGGTATTGGTATCTGCCGTTGCTACCAATGCCGAATGAGAAAAAAGAACTGCAGCACATCGGGACGTAAATCGCTCAAACGGGCAATCAACAAGTTTCGCCGCAAGCAATTGAAGTTAGACAAAGTAACCAGGCACAATCACTTCGGCGGATATTGGGCCTAAGACTAATACATGCTTTTATCCGCCCCACACTGCACAGGAACACATTTTTTTCCTTTTTTCATCTACCTCTCCAAGGGCATGGATGAACGGCAGACAAGAAATTTCAGATAAAAATACCGCACGACGTAGGAGCGCAGGATATTTTTATCTGAAATAGCGTAGCGGTTCTTGACTGACGGGCGGCCGTGGCCTATCTTTGTAGAAGAAAAGAGGAAAAATACGCTGTAAAACAGCAAACTTGTCATTTATCCTTTCCCGTCACTTTATAGATAATTGCGTTTCTGTCTATGTCACTGCGTTTATTTACGGATAGAACCATACGGGAATAAAACGTAAAAACGCCCGAAAACAGTCGGAACGGAAGTAAAAACGTACTTGAAACCCTTCGAGATGTTTTCAAAAATTCATCAGACGTTTTTTTTATTTCGTCAGACGTTTTTTGAAAAACTCCTGATGTTTTCTATGAGGCTTTCAGAAGCATATTCCGCCCACCAAATACCCGCAAATGAAAAGCCCGGTGAAATGATTTCTCATTCATCGGGCTTTTTCCTTGATTGGTTTGCGATCTACGAAACGAGGATAATGCGCTAACAGGCGTTTTCTTCGTTACCGGTCATTGTTTAAGCTGCCGGGTCGGGAGCTTCTCCGCCGCCTTCGTCAGGTTTCGGATTTGGTTTCTCATCTCCGCCTTCGCCATCTTCGTTCGCTGCGCTTGCTCCTGCCTTGGAGAAAGAATACATTGAAACGGCTTCCTTGATTTCCGTAGAAGGAACGTAGATGACACGTGCTTTCTTGACGCTGTTTGCGCCGCACTTGCTGGCATCCTCGAGACCTTTACCGGAAACGGAAGGACGGAAAGACCCAAGGTCTCCCAGGCGGACGGGTGAACCGTTGGCTAAGTTGCGCTTGATGACGGTCATCAATGCGTCAAGAACAGCTTTGATGTCAGAACCTGTCAGCGTACAACGGTCTGCGATTTGTTCAACGATTTGTTTCAGTGCCATCTCCGGGGCGAGTACTACTTGTGCATAGTATTTTGCGGCGGCGTCTTTGTTCTGCGGATTCTTGCGCAAAGCGGGTTTGATTGTAATTGCCATGTTAATTAGTGTTTTAATGATTAATAATGTTGCAAATCTACATATACGTGCGTGGGCGTGCAGACGTATGTTATTATCTGTGATGATACGTGTTTCATCATACGATTATGTACATGAAAAAAGGGCTGCGGTTTGTATTCCGCAGCCCTCAAAACAGGGGTTTTCACTCCGATCGTAAAGTTTACTCCTTAATAGTTTCTCCTTTCATCATCTTTCACGGGACTGTCTGCCCCGGTGAGCCAAACAAAAATTTTACCGATAACTTTCAATACCTTCAACGTCGTTCTCCAAAATGGTTTCATAATGACCTCCTTTTTAATTGTTCAATGAATTGAATGTCGGCGGCATTCGGGATAACACAAGCGAGCTTGGTTCTCCGCTCATTTGCACAACATTTCCCCGCAAAGGTAGAAGAGAGCGATGAACGGTTAATGGTTACCGATTAGTGGCTGCGCTTTCATGCGTATATCTACGTGTTCATCACTCACCGTTAACCGCTAAATACCCGTATTCGATGGAGACACAGAAGCAGGGGCATTGTTTGATGTACTCGCAGGGTTCTATGGTACCGTTGTGGTTGAGGTCGGGCGAGAGGTCGCGGTGACCGCAAATCTTTGCTCCCGGATAGGTGAGCAGCAGGAAGCGGAGAAGGGTTTCAAGGCTTTGTTTTTGTGCGTCTGTGCGGGTGTCGGCGGCACGTCCGGAAGCGTCCAGGCCTCCTTCGTAGGCAACTCCTATCGACGGGGTGTTGTAGCCTTTGGCGTGGGCGCCGACATGAGTGATGTCGCGCATGTGATGTATCGTTCCATCTTTGGTGATGTAATAGTGATAGCCACATTCGGCAAAGCCTTGGCGTTTGTGCATGGAGTCGAGGGCTTCCGGGGTGAGGTTGCTTGTGCAAGGGGATGCGGTGCAGTGCACCACAATCAGGGTGATGTTTCTTTGTTTAATCATTGTTTTTTGTGGGTGATTATGTGGATGATTTTTAGTTGTGTATTCTTGTTCTACCCCCCCTTCCGTCCCCCTTTGGGGGAGACGCTTGTCGGGGGAAGTGCTCTTCCCCCTTGCCGCAGGGCGTTCCCCTAGCGAAGAGGGTTCGGGCTGTAGCCGTAGGAGCTGCTGCACTAGGGCTTAAAAGGGTGAGCCGAAAGAGATGGTTATCAGTTCCTTTTGTTTGGGGGTGAGGATACGGTTACTTAACTGGTAGTTTGTTTCCTGCAATGCTTCGAGTAGTTCGGAATCGTCCTTTATCCACTGTTTGAGGCGGATAGAAGCGGATGCAGGTGCTATATTCGGGAAATAGAGAACGGCCAGTTCTTTGAAACCGTAGCTACGGTTGGTTAAACTTTGGCAGTTGTTTTGTTGGTGCACGTTGGTATACATAATTATAGTGTTGGTTTACAGATGTAAAGATAGGCTTTTTAGTGGCTGGTTGTTACCTGTATACTTGGTAGATATAGTTATATATGTTTGTTGGCAGAGGAAATTTGTGATATTCGGGCAATTGTCACGAATTTCTTTTGTCCGTAACTTTTCGGCGGGGCGTCTGCCCCGCTTCGTGAAGTGGACGGCGAAGCCGACCGCCGGGAATCTCCGATATTCTGCAAAGACTGTCCGCAGGGTGCAAACAGTCAGCCGGGCACGCCGCAAGGCGAAGTCCGCAGGAACAGGAAACCCGCAAGATGTCGAAAATCCTGCAGGGAACCGGGAAAGGCAGGAGTAACTAAGGGGCGGTGGTCGGGGTGGCGACTTGCCGCCACAGTGGTGGCGTTTACATTCCGCAGGGCGCAGTCCGCAAGGGTGAACATTAAACGGAGTAACTTTATGCCCGTTCCTGAAACAACGGAAAAGCCCGCAAACAGCAGGAATATTTGGAAGATGCTGTTATGTTGAATTAAAGCACAAAATCCGGAACGGTTTTGTGACTAATTAAACATAATTGCTCTTCCGGATTTCCTGCGCAAAAGCTGCACTCCACTAGAAAAACCGGAAGACCACGGCGCTAGCAACATCACGTCAGCACGGCGGAGAAAGCTTTCGACGCCTCTAGTTCAAACGGACAAACCCGCTCAATCATAAAACACGGGAACCCCGCACCGCAGGGCTGCACTCCTGACTAACAGCCCGTTCCTATAGTCAGACGAAAAGAGGTAGCGGATTCTCGCCTTAGTCCCGGCAGCAAGTGCCGGGCGGAGCGAAACCGCACCGGGCATCGCAGCTGTCACCCGTTCCGCAAGGGCTTAGATTCCGCTAAGGATATCATCCGAAAGAGTGCCCATCGCATAGGGTGCTGCTTCCTTTGCTGTATTCGGCAAGTGAGGGAGCGGCAACCGGAGCCGGATATAAGACGGGAGTAACTTCTGCTATCGTCCGCAAGGGTGTCCACCGCATAGGCTGTCGCCTGTGGTCCGGCTGTGCCGGGGTGTGGGCGGGAGCCGGAGCTGAATGCATCAGGCGGTAGTAACTTCTGTAATCACCCACTTGGCAAGCCTCGACTATTATACACCGGAGTAACTTTTGGGGAGACTTCCCCCAAGAATGTTCCATAGAAACACTGTCAGAGGGCGGCTTTCCTTGCGCCAGTCCGACGGCTACGGGAAAGCAAGGAAAGCGGCACGGTGCACAGAAACACTGTCCATCCGAGAAACGCTGCCGGTGAAGGAATGTTCCGATTAAACACTGACGGAGTGCTGCTGTGGGGAGCGGGGCTGTGTGGGCGGCGGTATTCCCGCTGCACGCATTGCCACGAACCACACGGCGGCACGGTGAGCAATCAGACGAAAAGTTTCAAGCATGACTTTTTTCCAGTTTGCTAGCACATACCTGGCAGGATCCCGGCTTCATCAACCTGTTATCCCCTGCCAACTGCTAGCAGAATCCGGCAGCCGGCTTCTTCCAAGACGAAACATTTGCTAGCACTATTCCCGAGCTGCAGCAGCTGATCCGGAAAAATCTGATAGCAAATCTTTCCTACTGCAGCCGATGTGAGTTATACAGCCATCGGTTCCTCTTTGATAATCGAGATTTCCAGTGCGTTTTCAATCTTGGTCAAAGTTTCGAGTGAAAGGTTCTCCCGTCCTCTCAACACCTTTGAGATGTATTGCGGGCTGCAATTCATTTTTTCAGCCAATTGCTTTTGGCTCATTCCTAATTCTTCCATCCTGTCCAGCATCAGCATGGCAATATTTTGCGAATGTCGGAGCCAAGACTTGTTTGTTTCAAGGAAGTCAAACAGCTCACGCCATTTCGAAGGCGTTGGAGAAGCATGTTCTTCAAGCCTTTGTGCGATAGATTTCATACGATTTTCCATATCATTCCTCCCAAATTATAATTCACTAATATACTCTATAAACCCTTCGTCGTCAATGATTCCTTCTTCAAGCAAGTAGCGTCGAACCCTGTCTATTTTCACAAGTTCCTGCCTGGTGTGCTCTCTTTCCTGCATCGTAGCCGTCAGCTTGATGGCGCCTCCGGTGATGATGTAGTTGCCTTGAATCAATTTGATAGCGTATAGCCGGAGCCACGACGAGTGACCGTATTTACGTTTTAACCGGGCCTTTTCTTTTTGCAGCATCACATCCGAAGCCTGGTTGTTGTCCAGCGGACGGAATATCTTGCTTAAATCGGTTTCCGGGGAGATGTCCATTATGATGTATCGAAGGCGTTCACTATCTTCAATAGTATCGCTGATAGCTTCTTTTATATCCGTTATTTTAAAATAGGCGTTCAAGTCGTCAATGTTCTCCTTGAAGAAAGTGCGTAGCCAAACCACGTCGGCCCAGTTGTTGAACACCTTATAAAATTCGTTATCATCCTCGCCTTCAAAGTGTACAGCCCATAATTTTCTGTCTCCAGTAATGTCGTCAAATGTCATATCTCCTTGTTTTATAGTAAGACAAAGATACGCAAAAGTAACGAGATAATAAACTTATAGGTTGATTATTTAGCAAGAAAAATGTTTTATTTAGTTGGTTTAGTGGTTGTATGGTAGATGGTGGTGTCTGTGTCCCAGTCATTAATTTCATCATTCGTGTTTATTTGCAGACTGTCAATGAGAGTTTTTTGATGAGTTATTTCCGGTTGTTCGCAGCCTCCTATCAGTTGTATAATGAATATTATTCCTGCTATAACGATTCCTGCTATAGTGTTATTGATAACATTTCTTTTTAAGCCTTTAATATAAGAATTCTGATACCTTTTATTTTGCATAATTTATATTTTTTACGCTGTGAAGTTAATAAATTAAATGCGATATTTATCGTTATTTGTCACTTTTATTAGGTTTATCCGATTAAAAACGATACCTTTGTATTACAAAACTTGAATCCTTAATGGGATATTAAAAGAGGGTTTTTGCCAAAGTCGGTGTCTAATTCGGTGACATCACGAAAATAGGAAGCTGTTAATTCATTATGAATGAGACTATAAAGGAATTAAAGTTTGAGGGCAGGTAGCCCAACAAATTATAAGACAAAATAAGCTAAAAGCCGTTATTACCTAGTAATAACGGCTTTTTTGCATGTTTAATAGTATGTGTCTCTAAACTTCTCACCATCAAGAGGTCACATAATAGGTCACTGGAAGTTTAAAAAAAAGTTCCTCGGTGGCAAATTCGGTGACACAAATGCACGTTGATAGTCCGAAAAACGCTAATCTTATGAAAAGCCGTGAAGTTGATTGATAAAGAATAAATCCTTAAACTGGCTGTCGTCTTGTTTAGTAGAAAAGAAAAACAGGTTTTATAGCTCAAGTGAGTATAAAACCTGTTTCTAATTTTTCTAAATCGGGCAGAACTCTTATTCTTCTGCTTTTATTGATTCATCAATTACTTTGATCTTTTGTAATACCAGTTCCAAGTCTGCTTTCAACTTATCTACCTTGCGGTTCAATTCAGTCAACAGGCTGCTGCCTTTCTTAGAAGTAGAAGTCAGGAAGCCCAGATTGTTCTCATAAGTCTGAAGCTCATTCTTCATATTCTCATAAGTACGTACCAGCTTTTCACGTTCTCTGTACAGAGATTGAGTACCGCTTCCCTGGATATTGCTGATATTCGAACGGAAGTTACTTAACTTCTTGTTGGAAGCATTGATGTTAAAGCGGTCGAATAGCTGATCGATGATTCCGTGATACTGCTTGTATAACTTATCTTTTTCTTTGAACGGCACATGACCGATAGAGTTCCACTCTTTCATTAAATCCCGAACCAAGGTACTTGCTTCTTCGGTATCCATGCTTTCATCAATAGCAGATAACTTCTCGATCAACGCTTTCTTCTTTTCCATATTCTCTGTTTCTACAGAACGTTGTGAAGAAGTAGCTTTGTTCTTTTGTTCGAAGAAGTAGTCGCAAGCTGTGATAAACCGTTTCCAGATAGCATCCGAGTGTTTTTTTGCAACCGGTCCGATGGTCTTCCATTCTTTTTGAAGTTTGGTCAGTGCATCGGCAGTTACTTTCCAGTCTGTACTATCTTTCAAGGCTTCCGCTTTTTCGCAGAGCGCTTTTTTCTTTTCCAGATTCTCGTTCATTCCTTCTTTCAGACTTTTGAAGAATTCTCCTTTCTTCTTGAAGAAATCATCGCAGGCATGGCGGAAACGCTCGAAGATCTTCACATTCATCTTTTGCGGCGCAAAACCAATGGTTTTCCATTTGTTTTGTAGGGCAATCACTTCCTGGGTCTTGTTTTCCCAGGCAGAGAATGTTTTCAGTTCATCATACTCAATCGCTTCAACGATTTCGCAGATGACGGTCTTTTGATCCAAATTATGCTGTTCGGCTTCTTTCAACGATTCGAAGTGCTGCTGATGGCGGCGGTTGACAGCGGTAGAAGCTGCTTTAAACCGGTTCCAGATTTCATCACGCAGTTCTTTGGCTACCGGACCTGTATCGCGGAACTCCTGATGCAACTTCTGAAGTTGGTGGAAAGCGGAAACAACATCTTCCTCGTCAGCCAACTTTTCGGCAGCTTCGCAGAGATGCGTTTTGATTTCCAGATTCTTTTTGAAGTCATATTCGCGGAATTCATTGTTCAGTTTCAATAAATCGTAGAACTTCTCTACATATAATTGATAGTTTTTCCAAAGTTCATTCACTTTACCTTGCGGCACCAGTTTCGTATCATTCCATTGCTGTTGCAGCTTCTTGAACTCCGTATAAGATTTGTTGGCGTCATCTCCGGATTCCACCAATTCTTTCAGTTCTTCAATAATGGAAAGTTTCACTTGCAGGTTTTCTTCCTTTTGGCGTTCCAGCTCGGCAACCTGTTTGCTGCGTTTTTCCTTGATAACCCCCATCAGGCGTTTGAATTCTTCTTCCGTCGGGTCCTCTTCGGCAACAAAATCTTCAATGTTTCCACCGTTGTCTGTAAACTGTACCTTAGCAGCTTCCAACTCGGCATTATGTAACTTGTAGAATGATTGTTTCAGATTGTCAATTTCCTGCTTGTTCGCATTTTCAGCGTCTTGCGCAAGCTCTTTTAGCTGGTTTAGTACATCTTCCTTAGTGGCAGGTTTAGGAGCTGCTTCAGGTTGAACTTCGGCAGTAACATCTTCAGCCGGAGTCTCTGTAATAGCTTCAGAAACCTCGACTGTTTTCTTTTCTTCTTCTAATTCCCCTTGGTTCAAGGGTTGATTAGTGTCATGAGCGTCCATCATTGTATATTAGTTTTGGGTCACAAATTAATGAAATAAAACGATTACTTCATACTATTTTGCTTATTTTTTTTTGTTTATCGTGTTTTTATGACAATAAAACGGTTATTCCCATGTACAACATCATTCCGATGATGTCATTTGTAATGGCTATAAACGGACCTGTTGCAATGGCTGGATCGATTTTGAACTTCTCCAGCGTCATCGGTACCAGTGTCCCGAAAATAGAAGCGAACATTACCACGGCAAACAGGCTGATGGATACGGAATAGGTGACCGTAGCCGTTGCGCCGAACCTGATAAAGTTGTAGGTGTATACTAATAAGGAGATAATAGTGGCATTAATTAAAGCTACTACCGATTCCTTGGTAATCTGCTTGAAGGTATTTTTAGCGTCCAGCGAGCTGTTTGCCAAACCCTGTACGATGATTGCCGAAGATTGTGTTCCGACATTTCCTCCTGTACCACCGATTAGCGGGATGTACAGTGCCATTTCGGGATGGGCAGCAAAGGTGGAGTCGAAATTACCCAATATCATAGAGTTGCCGATTCCGCCGATCATACCGATTAATAACCAGGGGAGGCGGGCAGTGGTCTGTCTCAATACATTATCGTCCGTTTCTACGTCCTGCGAAAGACCGGATGCCAACTGGTAGTCACGTTCCGACTGCTCACGGACTTCATCCATGACGTCGTCGACGGTGATTTGTCCCACAAGCCGACCGATACTGTCGACAACGGGGATAGCCACCAAGTCGTACTTCTCAATCGCCTGTACTACCTCGTCAATGGGAGTATCTACGTGTACCGAAATCGGATCTTTCTGCATCACGTGTTTCACTTTGGATACAGAAGGGGAAGTAATCATCTTTTTGAGCGGGAAGATACCTCGCAGACGTTCGTCATCGTCGATGACATATACATAATAGATTTCGTCCAGCTCTTCCGCCTGTTGCCGCATCTCTTTCAGACATTCGGGCATACTCCAGTTTTCGTTGACGAGTACCATTTCCGTACCCATCAAACCACCGGCGGTATTTTCGTCGTATTTCAACAAGTCGACGATGTCTCCTGCCTGTTCGATGTCTTCGATGTGCGAAAGAACCTCTTCCTGCTTGTCTTCATCGAGTTCACGCATCAGGTCTACGGCATCATCCGTGTCCATGTAGTCAACGAAGCGTTTGGCGATTGTCTCCGAAGGAAGCATTTCGAGCAGTTCTTTACGAGCGTCTTCGTCCATTTCGACAAGCACGTCGGCGGCAATTTCATTATCGAGCAGGCGATAGATGAATTTAGCCTCTTCCGGATTCAGGTCATTGCACAATTCGGCAATGTCGGCCGGATGGAGGTCGATGAGAAGCCCTTTTACCGTATCGGCATCTTTTTGCTCAATAAGGTGTTTAACGTTGTCAATGTATTCCTCGTTCATCGTTGTCAATTACAAATTACGAATTACAAAATCCAGTTCTCTGCTTACTGCTGCCCGTAGATCGGTTATAGGTTGTTGCCTGCCGTCTTTAATGCTTCTTCCACTTTATTGGTCAGGTCGATAAATTCTGCTACCGATAGTTGTTCCGGACGTTTATTAAATAAGATGTTCTCCGTGAGTGGACAATCTTTGCCTAAAATAGGTTTAATAGAGTTGCGCAATGTTTTGCGTCGTTGGTTGAAAGTCGTTTTCACTACCTGTTTGAACAGTTTCTCGTCACATCCCAATTCTTTAGTTTCGTTGCGCGTCATGCGGATAACAGCACTTTTCACTTTGGGAGGCGGATTAAACACGTGCTCACTCACTGTGAATAGGTATTCCACTTTATACCATGCCTGAATCAATACGCTAAGGATACCGTAAGTCTTGCTGCCCGGTCCGGCTGCAATACGTTCGGCTACCTCTTTTTGAATCATTCCCGTACAGCAGGGGACGATATCTTTGTTGTCTAGCATCTTGAAAAAGATCTGGCTGGAGATGTTATATGGATAATTACCGGTCAGTACGAAAGGTTTGCCGTCGAATAGCCGGTGAAGGTTCATTTTCAGAAAGTCATCTTCGATGATGTGGTCCTCCAACGACGGATAAGCTTCGCGAAGATAGGCAACCGACTCATAGTCAACTTCTACGACCTTTATCAACCGGTCTTTTTTCACCAAAAACTGGGTCAATACTCCCATGCCCGGTCCCACCTCCAAAATAGGCAGTTCAGGGAAGGTGTCGACAGTATCGGCAATATCTTGTGCAACTTTCAGATCTTTCAGAAAGTGTTGTCCGAGAAACTTTTTAGGCTTTACTAATTTCATTTACCAACTAAATAATTACTTTTGCAGTCGACAAAGGTAATTCTTTTAAATGAAGAACGTACCACTATTTATTAAAAAATAAATGATGTGTCAGCGAAGCTAATGAAGAATTAAGGATGAAGAAACTATTAAAAAAGACGCTGAAACTGATATTACCGGTTGTTTTAGGCGGCTTTATCTTATTCTGGGTGTATCGCGACTTTGATTTTACAAAAGCGGGCGATGTATTATTACACGGTACAAATTGGTGGTGGATGCTCTTCTCATTAGTGTTCGGGGTGTTCGCGCAAGTCTTTCGTGGATGGCGGTGGAGGCAGACACTGGAACCGTTGGACGCTTTCCCGAAAAAGAGCGATTGCGTGAATGCTATCTTCATTTCTTATGCCGCCAGTCTGGTAGTTCCCCGGATCGGGGAAGTGAGCCGCTGCGGGGTCTTGGCGAAATATGATAACGTCTCGTTTGCCAAGTCGTTGGGAACAGTCGTTACGGAGCGATTGGTCGATACATTGACGATTCTTCTCATCACAGGCATCACAGTCTTGCTTCAATTACCGATATTCGTCACCTTTCTTCAACAGACCGGAACAAAAATCCCTTCTCTTGTTCATCTCCTGACTTCGGTATGGTTTTATATCATCCTGTTTTGTTTTATCGGTGTGGCGATCCTTCTTTATTATTTAAGAAAAACGCTGTTCTTCTATGAACGGGTGAAAGGCTTTGTACTTAATATATGGGAGGGGATTATGTCTTTAAAGGGAGTACGCAACATTCCTCTCTTTATTTTTTATACACTGGCCATTTGGGCGTGTTATTTTCTCCATTTCTATTTCACATTCTATTGCTTCGCCTTTACGGCACATTTAGGAATTCTGGCAGCATTGGTCATGTTTGTAGGTGGTACGTTTGCCGTGATTGTGCCTACTCCCAACGGGGCGGGACCGTGGCATTTCGCTATCATTTCTATGATGATGCTTTATGGGGTAAATGTGACGGATGCCGGAATCTTTGCCCTGATTGTGCATGGTATTCAAACCTTTCTGGTTGTTCTGTTGGGTATCTATGGTTTTGCTGTCCTGTCGTTCACTAACAGACATCGAGGGTGAAATTTTAGCTAAAAGTGTGTATTCTTAAATGTTTTTGCTGACGTCCTTTGTCATCTGAAAACTTTTCCATAACTTGGCACTGTTTAATTATTAGATTTAAAATCGTTTTAAAATATTTATTATGAGTACCATTCTTTCTTTAGCTCCACAAAACGTGTGGAAGCATTTTTATTCGTTGACACAGATTCCTCGTCCGTCAGGACACATGGAAAAAATAACAGAATTTCTTCTAGGTTTCGGAAAAGGTTTGGGTCTGGAGTCTTTTGTAGACGAAGCAGGTAATGTAATTATCCGTAAACCGGCGACTCCGGGTATGGAAAACCGGAAAGGTGTAATTCTTCAGGCGCACATGGATATGGTTCCGCAGAAGAACAACGATACTGTACACGATTTTGAAAAAGATCCGATTGAAACTTATATAGACGGTGACTGGGTAAAGGCAAAAGGTACTACTTTGGGTGCGGACAACGGACTGGGAGTAGCTGCCATCATGGCCGTGCTGGAAGCAAAAGACCTGAAACACGGCCCTCTGGAAGCTCTTGTCACTAAAGACGAAGAAACCGGCATGTACGGTGCATTTGGCTTGAAGCCGGGTACCCTGAACGGTGAAATCCTTTTGAATCTGGATTCCGAAGATGAAGGTGAATTGTATATCGGTTGTGCCGGAGGTATGGACGTAACTGCTACCCTGGAATATAAGGAAGTAGCTCCCGAAGCAGGAGATATCGCAGTGAAAGTTACTTTGAAAGGATTACGCGGCGGACATTCGGGATTGGAAATCAATGAAGGACGTGCCAATGCCAATAAGTTGCTGGTTCGTTTCGTTCGTGAAGCGGTTGCCAGCTATGAAGCCCGTTTGGCTAGCTGGGAAGGTGGTAATATGCGTAATGCTATCCCGCGTGAAGCACATGCGGTTATTACCATTCCGGCTGAAAATGAAGAAGAACTGCTGGGCTTGGTGAAATACTGCGAAAACCTGTTCAACGAAGAATATTCAGCTATTGAAACTCCGATCAGTTTTACGGCTGAACGTGTAGAACTTCCTGCCGGTGAAGTACCTGAAGAAATTCAGGACAATCTGATTGATGCAATCTTTGCTTGTCAGAACGGTGTGACACGTATGATCCCTACTGTTCCAGATACGGTAGAAACTTCTTCCAACCTTGCTATTATAACGATTGGTGAAGGAAAGGCAGCCATTAAGATTCTGGCTCGCAGTTCAAGCGATAGCATGAAAGAATATCTGACTACCAGCCTGGAGTCTTGTTTCTCTATGGCAGGGATGAAGGTAGAGATGGCAGGCGGATATTCCGGTTGGCAACCTGATGTAAATTCTCCGATTTTGCATGCGATGAAGTCATCCTATAAACAACAGTTTGGTGTAGAACCTGCAGTGAAAGTGATTCACGCTGGCTTGGAATGTGGTATTATCGGTGCTATTATTCCGGGATTGGACATGATTTCTTTTGGTCCGACTTTGCGTTCACCGCATTCACCGGACGAAAGAGCGTTGATTCCTACCGTACAGAAGTTCTATGACTTCCTGGTGGCAACTTTGGAGCAAACTCCAATGAAATAACGTATTTCTCTTTATATAAATATTCTCCTATTATATAATAGGTGACCATAGTGAAGGCACGGATGATATTTCATCTGTGCCTTTTTTTCATATTTATTGCAGCGTATATTACAATTCTGCTTTATAACAAATAAATCAATTGATGCAAATCAAGAAATATGCTATAAAACATAAATTTCTCTCTTTTTTAGATCAATGTATAAACAAAGGCTGTATTTTTGTGTTGTAAAACATGTAATTAGGAGGATAACAAAATGAAAAGTTTAAAAAGATTGTTTAGAAAGATCGGCGAAGCCGATGTACATGTTTGGGGATATTCAACAATTAATACCAAACCAAACAAGTAAGTTTTATTTTTTAGTTTTCAGGAATTAGTAATTTAAAAGATTTAAAGATTATGGCAAAGAAAATGGGTTCTTTAGTTAGAAAAATCCTTAGTGAAGTAGGTCGTAATGAAATGCTTTCATGGGGGTACAGAATTGAGAAATGAGAACAAGTACATTAACTAAGTTTAGAGTGGGGATACGTTATTAAATACGATATCCCCATTTTTTATATCTAAAATTTTATATAGAGTTGTTTTAGCTAACAACTGTGGCGGGGGATCTGTTTCAGTGTCAGTTCCTCCTTTAATTTCTGTGTTTGGGTACACTGTCTTTTGCCACTTGGGCTGGAATGTATCACATGCGAGTTTGGCTGATTTTACTATCACACCCTCACCGAATCACTTGAAAGCCTTTGTTCATCGATGTTACAAAGGGTGAGGGTAACTGTGATTGTAGGGTGAGGGTAATTTTTACTCTCACCCTACAATTATACCTGTAATAAGTGCTTAATAGTTGATTTATAGTAAGTTGTATGCTGATTTGTCTGGTACTAATACATGAAAGATGATGTATTTGTGTCTGATAACTGGCGTAATATTATCTGGAATAACAGGCTGAACGAGATAATAGATACGGATGAATTAATTGTATTCCGTAAGGTTTCGATTGGCTTCTCCATAGGGGAAAATCAGTTTCAAGCTTGTGAACAGTTTGTTTCATACGCTTGAAACACTTAGTTTTCCGGTGTGAAACTGGTAGTTTCATTACTTGAAACTGTTGGTCTCAAGGCATAAAACAGCTTATTCACCGGCATGAACAAGTCATTTTATGTAGAGGTGCTGCAAATTATTGAGTGTCTTCTATGAATATGCCCGGATTCTTATAAACGAGACAGTGTGTAAGATACCTCTATCTTGCACGCATCTGCAACGGTATCTTGCACTGCTTCAAATACTTGTATATCAGTTGACTATCGCTGGTTTAGTGTAAGGTGCAAGATACTTTTGCATTTATGAACTTGTAAGAGATAGGTGAATCTTATTGCAGAAGATAAACTTTTCAATTAAATAATAAACCGAGTGGCAGTTTTTGGACTTTTTATTTTATTCCAGAGCGAGTTGATTAATAGGCTAATGTTTATACAATATGGTATGGGGCTGATAGCTTGATAAAAGCTTTTTTTAAGCTAAAAAGTACAAATCTTTAAACTTTATTTCCTTACTTTGTTATTTATAAGAGTGAGACTTATAGCAAACTTAAACTAGAAAGATTATGAAAGTAAAGCAAATTTGTATGATGGTGCTGCTATGGTTGGGAGTGATTCCGGCGGTACAGGCACAAACTTTCGACAAATTATGGAAAGAAGTGGAGCAAGCGGAGAAAAAGAGCTTGCCTAAGACTGTGATAAAACTGACTGATGAGATTTATCAGAAAGGGGAAAAAGAGAAAAACTCTCCACAAATGCTCAAAGCATATACGTGGCGGATGAAATATCGGGAAATGTTGAATCCCGACAGTCTTTACGCTGATTTGAAAGGACTGGAACAATGGGTGAAACAGACTGACCAACCAATGGATCGCGCCATCCTACACTCTTTGATAGCGGGAATCTATGCAGATTATGCAGCCAGCAATCAGTGGCAACTCCGCCAACGGACAGAAATCGTAGACCAGACACCTGCTACCGATATGCGTGAATGGACAGCCAATATGTTCATCGAAAAAGTGCGGACAAATATAAAGGAGGCATTGGCCGATTCTGTATTGCTGCTCAAAACGTCCTCACGCGGCTATATTCCTTTTGTAGAACTGGGGGAAACGAGCGAATACTATCACCATGATATGTATCATTTATTGGCTTCCCGTAGCATTGAAGCACTGCAACGGGTGGAAGAATTGAGTAACAGGATTACTAATGACGGTACTGTGAATCCGGTCAAACAAGATATAATAGCTATTTATGGGAATATGATTTCCGCTTATAAAGCAACCGGATTAAAAGAAGGTTATGTGTTGACAGCACTTAACTACCTGGAATGGAGATGGAATGCTGATCGGAATATTCGACCTCTGCAGGCTAAGGGCGAACTTCCGGTACTGACGGAAGATACTTATCTGAAAGCTTTGAACACATTGAAAAGCAAGTATGCTTCCGAACCGATCTGTGCCGAAGTCTATTTGGCAGAAGCCCGGTATACTATTGGAAAACAACAGCAGCTCAATGCATTGCAGCTTTGCGATGAGGCAATTCGCCTTTATCCAGGCTATCGCAGAATCAATGCTTTGAAGAATCTTCGGGAAGAGATATTGGCTCCTTATTTGAATGTTAATGCATCCGATTTGGCTTTTCCGAACGAAGAGATAGAATTAAGGGTCTCACACAAAAATCTGGATGGTTTCACTGTCCGTCTTTATCAGGCGAAGAAACTGATAAAGGAACAACATTACGCTGTGCTTCGTCCGAAAGATTATCAGACGCAGGACACTGTGTTTACATTCAAAGCTCCTGAACTTGGATCTTACGTGATGCGTATCATACCGGATATTCGTGCGAAGAGAGATAGTGAAAGCAAGTTTGATGTAACACGTTTCAAAGTGCTGACATGCCGTTTGCCGGACAAACAGTATCAAGTGGTGACGCTGGATGGACAGACAGGGCATCCTATTCCCCATGCGAAAGTGACGATGTACAGTAATGACGAAAAAGTGTTGCAGGAGTTTACGACAAACGAAGAGGGTAAGGTCGTATTTCCCTGGAAATCCGAATACCGCTATCTGAAAGCTTCCAAGGGGACGGATACGGCAATGCCGAAACAAGGCATTTATGCAGGAAGTTACGGATATTACGGCGACGAAGATAAAGTGACTGAAAATATGACTTTATTGACCGACCGTTCTTTGTATCGTCCCGGACAGACTGTGTATGTGAAGGGAATTGCTTATTCTCAACAATCGGATACGGCGAATGTACTTCCGAACAAGGAATATACGGTGACTTTATTGGATGTAAACAATCAGGAAGTAGGGCAGAAGTCGGTACGTACCAATGAGTTCGGTTCGTTTACCACCGATTTCGCATTGCCTTCGGCCTGTTTGAACGGAATGTTTTCTTTGAAAGCGGGAAGAGACCATACAGGCATTCGGGTAGAAGATTAGGCGCACCCGACAAACCCTGTGGAGTAGGCCGTGCAGATGCTAACCCAAAACTGT
>OGDM01000071.1_pt1 | contig 72037 bp, 86 predicted proteins | sample 1570491 | NCBI WGS metagenome assembly OGDM01 (sample SAMEA2582159, study PRJEB24529) | metagenome
AAACAGGCTGCTTCTGAGGAGCACGCAGAGCAAATGCTTAAGCGTTTCCTTGCTGATATGGATGCACTTACTTCTGCTATCCCTGTTAAGCGTAAGAACGTTCTTCAGATTGAAGAAGCAGGTCCAGGTATGAAGGGTAAACTTAACCCACAAAAATTCACTGTACAAGGCGAGCAACTTAAAGCCTTACAGGAAAACATGCTGCACTTCTTCGTTGAACCAATGAGAGAAGGTATTAGCCAGACTGTTGGGCAGGGTCTGATGTTCTCTACTGAGCAACTCCAGAAAGCTACCCAAATTCAGTCTGTGGTACTGGAAGACCTGTTCAAACAACGTGTGCAAGCAAAGCTGCTGGAAAAAGAAAAAGACCCAACATGGAAGAAGGGTGATTTCCTTACTCAGAAGGAGCTTAACGATATTCAGGCATCGTTGAGCAATCTGGCCCCAATGATTGAGACTGGTTCCCAGACTTTCTACATTGCTGGCTCAGAAAACAGTGAAGTGGCTAACCAAGTATTGGCTACCAACCTCGATGACCGTATGCGTGTACCTATGAGCATTTATGCACCTTCCCAGGCTGGTGTTGCTGGTATCCCATTCATGACCATTGGTACCGGTGATGGGATGATGATGCAAACCCTGTCTACCATGAAGGGTGCTCCGAAGAACACTCTTAAAATCTTTGATGGTATGAATATTGGTCTGAACGATATTGAGGATGCTTCCCGTAAAGCTAACGAGGCTGTATACACCTCCTGGCAGGGTAACCCAATTAAAAACGTTTATGACTCTTTCTCTAAGTTCATGAAGAACGTTAACTTTAACGAACTGTCTCCGGAAGCCATTGATGCAATTAAAGCATCTGCTCTGGAATTCACAGAACGCGAGAAAGCAACCATTGATGATATTCAGGCTGCTAGTGCTCAAATCGAGCGTAACCTTCGTAACATTGCCCTGGGTGTAGATATTCGTCACAAGGTAATGGATAGGGTACAGACCACTGTTGACCAGATGGCTGCTGTTGGTGCTCCTTATGTGAACCAAGGGAAGATTGACCTGAGTAACATGACTGTTGATGAGCAAGTAGCTGAACTTAACCGTCTGTTTGACGAAGAACTTCAGTCACGTAAAGATGCTGTTAAACCTGTTAAAGCTAAACCAGAAGTAGGCTTTGATACTGTAGGTCGTGCTCATAAGACTGGTGTACGTATTCTGTCCAATACTGCTATTAGCAATCTGGCTAAAGCTATGAAGATGACTACTGAACAGTCTGCTGTACTTAGCGAGATTCAAAAGTCTCTGTTAGCAAAAGACTACAAAGTCATTTACGGTACGCCTGCCCAGTTGTCTGCGTATGCCAAAGAGAAGAACTTGACTGAGCTTTCTTCCCAGGAAATGGAAGCTGCCCAGGAAGGTGATATTCATGGTTGGACTAACTTCGATGACCAGACCATTTATCTGGTTAGCCCATCAATGGAAACCCTGGTTCATGAACTGGTTCACGCTGCTACGTTTGAAAAGGTACTTGCTCATTATAACAATGAGAATACTGACCCAACTGTTAAAGATGCTGTGGAAAACATTGAGCAACTTATGGAGCAATTCCGTAATCTGGATATGTCACAGGAAAATCCAGCAATACGTGATGCCTATGAAGATGCCATGCATACCATTGACGGGCATCTTAATAATGGTTTTGTAGAACCAGGTTTAGCCAAGGCTGCTGCTGTTAACGAGTTCATGGCATGGGGTCTGACTAACCGTGCTCTGGCTATGAAACAGAAGACAACCCTTTCCGTGGTTCGAATTGCTAAAGACGTTTATGCAGCAATTAAGAAACTGATTTGGGGCCGTAAGGTTGCACCAAAAGTAGCAGATGACATGTTTAGTAATCTGCTGTTTAACAGTGCTGTACTTATGCGTAGCCAGCCTACAACTCAGGCTACTGCTACTGACGGTACTTTGTTCCATAGTACTGCTTACGGTAACAGTGACCGTCTTACTGAGCTGAATAAGACCTTTGATAACCTGGTTACTAACTACCTGCGTGTTAGTCCTGTTGACCAGATTGAGCGTAAAGGTAAGGTACAAGATGCACTGATGCTGGCTACCAGCATGACTCGTTCTGTACAGGCTCATGGTTTCCCTATGACCATGCAAGAACAGTCAGTGTTCCAGATGGTTGTAGCAGCTATGGCTACCGAAGCACAGATTGACTCGTTAGCTATGTCACGTGCTCAGGAGCTGTTTGCTCATGTGTCTAAAAACCTGAAGGTTGAAGACTTCATGAGTAATCCAGATAGCACTGACCCGGCTGACCGTTACTATGCACAGGAGAAGTTCAATACTGTGCTGGGTACCAACATTGCTGGTACTGATAAGCAAGGTCGTTCTACTCTGCTGCCTGTGTTCATGGGTCTGGCTATGGTTAACGATGAGTTCCGTGCTGTACTGGAAAAGATGCCTGTACCTAAAGCTGACCGTAAGCTTAATAATACTCTGGATAATATCCTGACCAATGCTGGTACTCAGGCAATGGAATCCCTGAATACTCGTCTGGCTGGTGACAATAAGTCTCAGAACGTTCAGGAAAGTATTGATGCACTGACTAACCGTATCACGGAAGCCTCTCTTAACCGTGAGTCGTTCTATGACTCAGTGGCTAACCCTACTGGCAGTATGATTGACCGTGCTAACCAGTATGTTATTGATGGTGTTGAGCGTTTGGCTGATGCTAGTCTGGACCGTGCTCGTGATGTGGCAGCTAATACCAGTAACCCATTGGTTAAAGCTACTGCACATGCTGCACAGCTCGTTGCTGCTGTTGCTACGGAAAAGAACGGTGAGAAGGTTGCACAGGGTGTAATGGCTGCTATGAACCAAGGGAAAGTATGGAAACCTTTCCATGACCTGGTTAACGACATTGTCGGTCGTACTAAGACCAATGCTAGCGTTTACGACATGATTAAAGCTGTTCGTTCCCAGATTCAGCAAGACCGTCAACAGTTCCGTGAAAATCTTCCAACCATTGTTGCTGAAAAGTTTAGTCGTGAACTCAACAAAGAAGAGTGGGGAGCAATGCACACTGGTTTAGGTAAAACTGACCTTGCTGTTTTACGCGAAACCATGAGCATGGGTGATATCCGTGACCTGCTGTCTGACAGCAAACTTGTTGATGCAGAAATCAATAAGCTGGAAGCAAGCCTGTCTGCTCAAGCTGGTCGTAACTGGGGACTCATTGAACGTAAGTCTAAGCAGCTAGCTAAGTACATGATTACTGGTGTGGTAGGTAATAACTTACTCCGTAACGCATACGCTATTAGTCGTTTACTCGGTGAACGCACTGCTGCTAAATCGACTGTAGACGTAGCTGCACTGGATAAGCTGATTACCCTTTATGCACTGGAAACCATGAACAAGACAGACCGGGATATCCTTTCTTCACTGGCTCAAAGCGAAGTTGAAGGTATGGATTTCTCTCTGTCCTACATGGTAGGTCAGCGTGTGGAAGAAGTACGTAAATCTAACAGTGACCCACGTACCAAACTGAATAGTTACAAAGGCTATATCCCTACTATGCAGCAACAAGGGGTTAACCTTATCGTAGCTGAAGATGGTGACTTCGGGTTACTCAACGAACGCTCCTACGTTCGAGTCGGTACTTACTCTGGTTCCTCTGCTGATACTAACAAAGCCAGTCGTGGTTACTACTTCAGTCCTGTGGCTGCACGTGCTCCGTTTAGTCAGGGTATCCTGCAAAACGTTCGTGACACTGCTAACGGAGTAGACGTAGGAACAGGTTTCACCATGAATACTATGGTAGCTGGTCGTATCACAGATATGCACACTGTAAAACGCATCCAGAAGGCTATGGCACGTGGTGAGCGTGGTGGTGAGCCTCTGTTACCAATCTATGATGATAAGGGCATGGTGGTAGCGTATGAGCGTTCTGTTAACCCAGAAATGCTTAAGCATCTGAACCAGGATAACCACTTCGCTAAGATGGTTGGTGTGTGGCGTGGTCGTCAGGTAGAAGAGGCTAAAGCACAGGCTTATAACGATGCACTCATTGACCGTCTGTACGACATGTATGAAGCTGACCTGAAAGAGTCTTCTTCTAACCAGTCCCAATACGTTAACGTGTTTGGTCAGACTAACGATGCTGTTTTGTCTGATGCTGTTAAGCTGATGAACCTTGAGACTCGTAAAAAGGCTGAGAGCCTCTTTGGTGAGAATCAACTGTGGGTACGCCGTGACATGCTGAACGATGCATTCGGTTATCGTTCTGCTTCTGTTGGTGATGCTTGGACTGGTAACAGCCGTTGGAATGATGAAACTCTGGATACTGTTAAGAAGATGTTCATTGGTGCATTCGGTAACAAAGCGTATCGTTACATGATGAATGCTGAAAACACTATTCAGAGTGCTGTTAAAGGCGCTAAAACTCTGATTGTTGTTAAGTCTATGGTGGTTCCAGCTGTTAACTTCCTGGCTAACATCTATCAGATGATTGGTCGTGGTGTACCTGTTAAGGATATTGCTGTTAACCTCCCTCGTAAAACCAGTGAGATTAACCAGTACCTTAAGAGCCGTATCCGTCAGATTGAAGCAGAAGCAGAGTTACGTGCCTCTACCAATCCGAACCAGTCACGTAAGCTTGAAGCTGAGATTCAGTCTATTACTGACAGTCACAAGCGTATGTCGATTTGGCCTCTGATTGAACGTGGTGAGTTCTCTTCTATTGCTGACTCTGGTATTGGTCGTGATGAGATTCTCATTACTGAAGGCAAGCTGCACCAGTACATTGACCAGCTGGCTAACAAACTGCCTAAAGGTTTACGTACTGCTGGTCGGTATGCACTTATCACTAAGGATACTGCACTGTTCCAGGGTATCCAGAAAACTGTTGAGTACTCTGACTTCATCGCTAAGGCAATCATCTATGATGACCTGACTAAGCGTAAGAAGATGGGTAAAGCAGAAGCACTCGGTCGTGTTACAGAAGAATTTGTTAACTATGACCGTCTGCCAGGTCGTTTCCGTGGTTACATGGAGAGCATGGGTCTGATGTGGTTCTACAACTTTAAGATTCGTTCAGCTAAAGTTGCAGTATCCATGATTCGTAACAACCCGGTGCACTCACTGATTGCTGCCGTGATTCCTGCTCCAACCATGTTTGGTAACGTAGGTCTGCCTATTCAGGACAACATGTTTAGCCTGATGGCTGATGGTAGACTGGATTACTCCTTCGGGTTTGGTCAGGGCTTACGAGCACCTAGCCTCAACCCATGGCATAATCTGGTAAATTAAAAAATAAGCCCCTCTATTGAGGGGCTTTTCTTATTTGGGGTAGCTCGCTCTGGTGTATTCCAGGTAATAACCAAAGTTACTTTCGTACTCTGTAGGTGGATGCTGGTCTACTACTTTACGCAGTCCAGCCAATAGCTCATTCTCAATCTTATTGATATCAATTGAGTCTTCACTCTCCCCTACTGGTAAGCGATGCAGGTAGGTAGGCTTACTAACAAACTTACCCCCTTTTGGTTACTACCTTTACACTGGCAAAACCAATAACCGGATTGATTTCCATTACTGCCCCTTAAAACTTCGCAATACGAAGTTCAAGAACATAGCCGTAAGTTTTCATAGCACTCAGTTGGGTGCTAAGTAGGTTACGGTCACTTGCAGAAAGTTCAGCAAACAAGGGAGTAGTGGTGAAGACAGTAAGTTTTTCAATCTTAGTCTTCAGCTCATCAAGTTCTTCTATAATGCGTTGCTGATGCGGAAATAACTCTTTGCTCATAATGGTTCCTATTCTGCTAATACCCAGTCTTCTGCCAGAATGTCAGACTGAGAGGCTAACCAAGGCACAAAGGTATCAGCTGTAGTCTTAAGACCAATCCAGGGAATTGGCTTAAGGTCATGTGACCATGGGCGCTCTAATGCACTACTCGCCCATTCTTCAGCAGGTACATAGGTGATGTACATACCAATCCCATTCCAACCCTTACGGGCCATTCGGTGACCTGCTTTAAGCAACTCAATAGCCTGACCAAAGGTACAACCTTCTGTGTAGCTGTTGTAGGAGGCTTCAAAGACAGCCTTTGGTGACCATGAGATGTAACCACGGAAGTCTGGGTGATTGGATAGTGAATCCGGGTATTCAACCAAATACCCTGCCTCTTCTGGTTCCTCATTATCCGGCAGGTTCCAGTTACGAAGCTTGCAATAATCACCTTTGGTCATCGGGAAAGCTAATAAGCTTTTAGTACCAATGTAGTTGCGAAAGTTGATTTTAGTATCCATTACTGGTTCCTTTGAATCTTTACGCGCAAGCGTTTCATGAACTTACGTATTTGTTTTTTGGTGGGTTTAACATGTCCCCACATCCTGTAACAAGCAACGTTTCTGTAGGATATGAAAGACTCCCACCCATCCTTGCTGGAATAGGTGGTTTGTATCATATCTTACAGCCCCCACCATCACAGTTGTCGTCTTCCAGGAAGCCTTTCAGCATATCCTGGCTCTGCTTCTGCTCGTACAGATTCTGCTTCAGCAGGTATCCTTCAAGAGGCCAAATCTGTTCTTTGGCATCACGCCAGGCAACATCTTTACCAATGTCAGCATTGAAGTTCTCTGGGGATGCACAGGCAGACTTACCAACAACAGTAAATCCGTTCTTCAGAACCAGTACACAAATGGTTAGCAGCTCAAGCGACTGTAGACTGTCATTGCTAATGGTATCGCTGTCACCCATAACAGCTGTCGCACCATCTGCTGCTGTGAAGAAGTGAACACTGGCAATGCAGTCTTCAATGTGGGAAGGCGTAATACGGGGAGCTACGTTAGCACCCTTATCTTGAATCTCTTGTTCTAAGTCCATGGTATTCCTCAGTGGGTTATTGCTTTCGAATAAAAAAGCCCCCCTATCGCAACATAGGGGGGCTTAGTGCTATTTACCCATAGCTGGGAGGCTTGTAGTCTCTCAATGTAACTGCTGATATTTTATGACCCGTCAGCACGGTCTGGATTGATAGTCCTATTACAAAGAGAGGGGTTTGGGATTTAAGGAGTTCCCTTCTCCATACATACACCTTGTCGGGGGTATGGTAGCAAGATAGCAGCTACTGGACTGCCTTACCAGTATTGTCTTTAGAGTGCTATGCAATCAGGGCTATGTTGCTGCGTTGAATGGGTGAGTAGTGCAGCCTTACGCTGCAACACGTCTATGACATGTCCCATAACTAGTACGGGCTACCCATAATGGGTGAACCATGCTGGATTCTTACCGGCGAGTCCTACGATATAGCGTTATCGACGACCCTCCCCAGGGCGATTTCTCTCTCAACTATTAATTAGTTAATGGGAAATAACAGACTTGTTTCTTTACTGGTTCATAATAAGGTTTGGGATGGGAGTCCGAGTCCTGTACAGCCTTACCGTTTACACATTGGCAGCGTATCTAGAATTGCACTTCCGGTAACTGGAGTTAACTGTTACATCTCAAATAAGGTGGAAGCGTCCAGAGGTCTCATCTGATACTTACGCCGTCGTATGGTTACGACTTACTCCCATAATACTTCCAATTCGAGGGAGTACTACATGGGTTGTATTTACAATGAACCTAGTTAAAGGACATAGACCATATAGCACTACCTCGAATTGGTTCCAGGGGGAGGAATCGAACCTCCCAGCCAGGCCATGAACCCTGACTATAACAACCAAAGACTCTGACTGGTTATTACGCAGAATTGACTAGTATACTCCCGCGTTCCCCAACCATATCCTGTCATCCTGGAATTGATTGCCAGGGATTCCACCTGGCTCCATCTGTTTTTAAAGTCTCTCAGATATCGTCCGGACTATAGGCATGGGTGGGAATCGAACCCACAAACCATTCAGCACTGTGGCCTCACGCTCTACCTATTTGAGCTATCACATGCCATTGATTGGTTCCCCGTTTCTAATACACGGACGGGGACACTCCATGGTCGTTTGATAATCAGGGCGACTCACCCCTGACTAATGGTTATGCAATTAAGCAGCCATCAGAACAACATCATCGTTTGCATTTATGTTATTGGTTCGTTTCTAAAAAACCGCATAATCGCTCACGAAAATTATCAAAGAGTACACTCACTCGACTGGTTAAGGTGAAAGCTTTTCCAGCTCCCCAGCAAATGGACTCATTGATAGGATGTTGGCTCCCCGTACAGGAGTCGAACCTGTATCATAACATGCCTGCTATGGGTCACTTACCACTAAGCCTAACGGGGAATTTGGTTGCTTCAACTGGATTTGAACCAGTGACCACAGGCACCTTGTTCTTTCGAAGCTCTCCTGCGCTCTACCAACTGAGCTATGAAGCAATTTGGCAGGGGTAGCAAGATTTGAACTTGCGTATGTCGGAATCAAAGTCCGATGCCTTAACCAACTTGGCGATACCCCAATTTGGTGAGAGTGTCCCCTGTCTCGTAGGGGCACTAACGTACCAGACTTACACTGATACTACTCTCATTATTTGGTGGAAGGGGAAGGATTCGAACCTTCGGGCGCATCTCTGCACCTCCTGATTTCAAATCAGGTACAATCGGCCTCTCTGACAACCTTCCTAAATTTGGTCGGAATTGCAGGACTTGAACCTACGACCCCCTGGTCCCAAACCAGGTGCTCTACCAAACTGAGCTAAACTCCGATATTGGCGGTGAGTAGTGGACTCGAACCACTCTGTCACTGATTAACAGTCAGCCGCTTCACCAATTAGCTAACTCACCATGGGCTACTTATACTATGAGCTAATCATTTCGTCAAACGTGACACGCATCATATTAACCATCACTCCGGGACACTCGCTTTTGCTAACCCCAAGAAAGAGCTGACGATTTGCTAAATCTTTACAACGCATTGCTACTAAACGAGCACACTGAGCAACAGGCTTGTTAACTGGTCCCCTATACTTAACTGCCATAGCTAAAGCTAATTCAACAGTTACAAGAGCATCAACGTACTCAGTAAACTTTTCTTCAGGTTGCATTAGTCTGACCCAGGTTAACCAATGCCCTTCGGAGAGTAGTAAAGGGCACTGGTTCAGTTTGTTATTAGTCTGGCGGCTTGTCACCACCGGATTTATCACTAAGTTTCCATAGGATAACTACAGTGATGATAAATGCTATGTATGGAGCCGACACGTCCAATAGCCTAATTAGCAATAGCATTATGACTATGAACACTACCACAAATAGCAGCAGCTTCTGAGCCACCTACCAGCTATTAACGTTTCAGGTTTGCGAACAGAGACGGCTTAGAAGATGCAGGACGTTCAACTTCTTTTTCCTGAACTTCCTCCTGTACAGCTGCCTCTTCAGATGCTTCCTCGGCTGCTGCTTCTTCAGCCTGAGCTACAGCTTCTTCGTGGATTTCGTCGTTAGGGTCAACTTCAGCTTCACCCTGTGCTGCTGGTTCAGGAGCAGGCTCTTCAGCCTTTTTCTCAACCATTACATGCTTGGCTTCACGACGCTTACGAGTTTTTTTCTCTACCAGGGGTGGAGTATCATCTACCTGGTCGGTACCCACCTTTTCGTTGATGCCAACAGTAACAGTACCGTCTTCGTTGATAACAATGTCCAGGTCACCAGCACAGCTGATATTGTTGTCAATGTAGTCCTGTACGCACTGTTTTACTTCATCTTGGTTCAGTGTAATCTGCATTTGCTTATACCTTTTCGTATAACTTTAAAATTGTCTGGAATGCTGGTGTATTTACACCTGCATGAATGGAGCCAATTGCATCAGCTAAGTGCTCATTCTTATTAAGCAGCTTCCCTTTACTATCACGAAGCCAGTTAGCTTCCGGGTAAAATGAATGAGCTGCCTGAATCATTGAGTCTTTACTTGCTGTCTTACAACCGGTGAGGGCCAGCTTGTTTTCGGTAGGATTAACTTCAATTAGCTGAATACCCATTGCACGGAATGCACCCAGAATACCAACGCATACACCGTATGATTTCATTCCATTGGCACTCTGCGAACCAACGGGCACCTCTACAAAGACTACAGTTGCCCACTTGAACCAGTCTATAACACCAGAGGTAATATCTACGCAGCGAGCAATGTCTTTGCTGTTCTGACGTACTTGCTTAGTGTCATCGGGTTTGGTTTCTACAAGTAGTAACTCTACGTCCGTAAAGATGCCCGTATTTAGGTCCAGCATTCCCCGTGCTAATCCCCAGTTACGAAAACTGGGGTCACAACCTAGCACGGGTATTTTCATTATTTCTTACCGAAAAGGGATTTCTTAGCAGCCCCGGCAGTAGGGTTAGCAGCAGCTGGAGGTGCACCAGCAGTACCGGCATTGCCGGATTTCTTCAGCTTGTGGGTATCCACTTTACCCTGGTTCGCTTCCAGCCATGCATTCCAGAATACAGGCTCTTCGGCAGCCAGGTCACGGTCAGCAGCCAGTGCTTCAGTAACTTCCAGGACGGTCAGTTTCAGGTCCGGGTGGAATACTTTATCAATGTTAACCACTTCTTTGATTTCGTCAGAATCGACGTAACCATCGTTGCCCTTAACACGTTTGTATTCCTGGCTCTTCTTCAGAGCTACAGCCACTTTTTGGCCTACAGCGTCTACAGGAACCATGACGGATTTGGGCAACTCTTTACTTTGTTCAAAGTCGTAGATGTTAACCACTTTCTCTTCGAACACAGTATCCGGCAGTTCAGTTTCCGCAGTCATAACGAAGATATCGTTCGCTACGGTATAGCCGGGCAGGAAGAACTCTTTACCGTTCTTCTCATAGGTTGGACTGTTACCCTTGTCATTACCAGAGGTAATGTACAGCTGTTCGCGGTGGGTACCAGCAGAAGCACCCGTGGTTGCATTAACCAGGTCTTCGATAATTACCTGAACGAAGTTTGCACCTTTGTCGGACTGTCCGGCATAGGCCACTTTCAGGGTACCGATATAAATGTCGGTATCTTGGGCTTTAAAGCCACCACCAACACGGTCAACAGGTGCTTCTGCTTTACTTGCTTTGTCTTTCAGTTTACCGAATAAAGTAGACATGTTTTCTCTCTTATTTCTAAAAAGTGTTTTACAACCAAGTAATTACTCGGCGTAGTATTCAGCCAGGTGGTCCAGCAGTTTTTGAGCATCGTTATCGATGTAAGTCTCTTCTTTACTGAACATACCCATAGGGGAGCGTAAACGTTCACCAATCGTCTTCTTAGTAAGACGAGTTTGGAATACGTGCTTAAAGCCTAACTCACGCTCTTCATCAGTAATTTCTAACATTCCATTACTGATTTTCTCCAGCTCACGGAGTTCTACACGTTTCGCTGCTACTACAGTAGAGAAGTAGGCTTCAATGCCATTGTTCTTCAGTGAACCCTTAACAGGCACACTTACTTTAATGACACCAGCCGCCTCATCCAGTTCGTCTTTAACGTGAGCCAGGATAAGAACAGGCTTGCCAAACTTAACGACTTTATTCTGTAACAGGATTTTGAAGAACTGAGCGAAGTCACCCCAGGCTTTTTGGGTGTTAGCAGAAGGAAGGACATACATGGATTCCAGCATATCCATCATGAAAGTAGCTGAGTCGATAATAATACCATCGACGTCATTCTCCATTTCACCACCCGGAGATGCAACATCGAATGCTTCCCAAATCTGGTAAGGGTCTTCGATGTTGTAAGTATTGAACTTGTTACGGAAAGGCAGACGTTTACCTGCTTCCGTGTTCAGGTATAACCAACGTTCCTGGTTACGGATATTACGCAGACTGGCAGATTTGCCACTTGCCGAGTAACCAACAATTAACACAAGCTGTGTGTTCATATCGTTGGCAAGGATTTCTTCTGACATGATTACCTCATTTGATTGCAGTCCCTTAAACCAAACAAAGGACTGCAATTTTACTGATTAGGAGCTATAACGTTTTGCTGCTGTGACCAACACAGTGCTATTCAACTCATCAGCATCGAGTGGATTACTCAGCTTCTTGTTGAATGCATGTACTAACGTGCTAACCTCATTGAAGTCTTTGCCACTGTCTACGAGAGCCAGGGCGTACTTAATCATGTGGTTGTTACGGTTACCATTTGCAATACGTCCAGCAAACCATCTTTCGAGATTATCCAGGCTTTGCACCTGTTGCATGTGATTATGGAAAGCTTCGTTCTTACTGGTTCGAGGAATGAAGTCACGTACATCCAGAAGTGGGGCTTCAAGGTTGTAGTGATATGTACCAGTAGAACAAGACATCCACTTTTTAGCACGCTGGTTGGCTGATTCATCCGTTTCAAACGGTAACCAGGCCATAACGTTATTCATAAATTCCTTGTACTCTTCCCCGTCTAACTCCAGGTAATAGTTCATAGGAAGTATGAGGCGGAAACGGTTTGCCTCTTCGGTGTGACGTTTAGTGGTATACGTCATAAAGCGATATTCTTTCATGAGTTCATGGCAGATATCACGACTAATCGTACCGTCCACGTCAATAACAATCATGTTGAAGCCAGCAATAACGTTCTCTTCTGCACGATGTTCTTTACGGAAGTGGTGATTACTCCAGTGCATATCTTCGTGCTGAGTCAATACGTGAAGCTGGTCAAAAGGTACCCTTTCGCCTGAGTAGTTATAAGCCCAGTTATCACTGTAGGAAATAACCATTTCGTTGATATCAGTTTCTTTCAGGGTCTCCCCACGATAGAACTCAATACCTTCGTTATAGGTTTTCTTGATAATGATGTGTTGCTTATAGCCCCAGGCTGTTGCCAGAGTGACCATCTCATTACGAGCTGCATTCCCTTTAGGATAGAAGGGTAGGGCTTCCAGCAGGTCTGCGTGAGTTACCTCTGAACCAACAGAAGCAATGTACTTAGCCAGTTTTACATAAGCCTTTTCACGGTTGAGGATGCTTTGGAAAGCTTTACCTGATTCTTCCACAAGCAGGATTGCTTGCTTCAGGTGTTCCATTTCAACGATGAGACTTTGGTCAACAAATGCGTATGCACCAGCCAGCTTGAGGGCTTTAAAGTAACGGTGCATCATCTCGGCTTTACGAATCTCTTCGTGGTCAGCCATAGCATCTGCTGCTTTATCGCACTCACTCTTATAACGAATGAGTTCAATACCCACATCATCTTCGACAGCCATCTTCCACCCAAAATGGGTAGGGTCTGCTAGTGACGTAAAGTGATTAGCCCATTGGTTCACTAACTGGTTATTATTAGCTTTGGTGAGGTTGATATAGATTTCTTCCGGCGTAAGCATGTTGAATGCTTTCTTGTCGATATGCCCAAATGCGAACAAGCAACGACGAGCATAGCCCGTGTCGAGCATTGCATAGTACATATCTTCAATCTGCCCACCATCTAACAGTTTGCTTGGGGTACCAAACAAAAGCATGTTAGTAGGTGTCTTACCTTCCAGGTCTTCACCACGGACGCTCTCAGCTGTGTTCTTGGTCAGCTTAGGTTTAACCTTACCCTGGTCATACAACTCAAGGAATAGGGTTAGTACGTCCAGGTTTGCAAGCAAGTTAGAGCCAATTTCATCAATCTGAAGGTTGATGGAACCACAGTTAGCCATCAGTAGCTTATGTCGTAACTGTTTAACGGCTGGTGGTGTACCAGAGTCAAACGTGTACGGGTAAGCACCTGCTCTGCGATACTCTGCCTCTACCTTTTCGAATTCTTCCTGCTGGTCAGTACCATTACGAGCTGCTCGCTCATTGGCAATTTTCCATAGGTTCTTCTCTGCGATAGTAGGCATAGTGTCTTCCATGAATCGCTTCTTGAAGCCCATCATGAAACCATCTTCGATGATATTTACAGAATGACCCTTACCGAAGCCAGAAGTTGCCAGAGCCATAGCGTAGATATTAACAGGAATATCACCACGGTCTTTAGTGACGATAGTTGCACCCATACAGGATGCCATTTTTGCTAAGAAGTAAGCCACTTCCACTCGGAAGAAACCACGGTCGTTGTTCTGTGTTTTATTACACAGAACGTCTACGATTTCTTCGAGAGCAGGATGATGAGTGACTCCAGTAAGGTCAATCATTAGATATATCTCTCTCTTTGTTTGCAAATTGTAGCTACTGGGCAGTAGTTGCAGCGTTTAACTTCCCCAGGAACAACAACAATTGTCCCCTTACCCTTATCTGCCATGAATCTTCTGGCATCAGTCAGGTCAGTAAAATTCTTGGTACTTCTTGCCCCTGGTTCCTTAGCCTTCTCTACGTCAGAGAAGTACTTATAAACAGGGTCAGTCTTCCACAGCTCTTCGTCTGTACACTCAGGAATCTCAGATTCCGGTGCATCCCAATAACGGTCGATTAGCTCAAGCTTACGCTTAATCCACTCTTCCGTTGCTTTATAAGAAAGTAGTGGGATGTCCTTGTGCATCACACGGTGCTGAGGATAGCTTGACTCAGGTTTGGCGAGTGCCTTTTGCCAGTCTGTGAAGATGTAGTTAATGCGGATAATATCTTCTGTAATCTTGGTATCGTGCAACCAACGATAGATACTACCCTGCATCTGGTGCTCATCATCACGGCCACCATTAGTCCAGGTGTAAGTCGAAGTGGACTTAACATCCTGTAGTAAGCCTTCGGTGACAATGTCGAACTTACCGCCAATAGTCCAACCACCAATCTTCTTGGTAGCACGTTGCTCAATGTAAACCGGGATGATATCCGGGTTCTTAGCAAAGTCTTCCTCAGTTGGATTAATGACTACGGACTCGACAACCTTCTTGGGATAACCCAACTTAGTTAGTGCCTGCTGGTGTCCCTCATACCAGGCTTTCTCAATGGAACCATGTAAACCACTACCCATAGAGGTAGCAACCAGGTCCATAATATCCATAGAAAGCTTGGACTTATCAACACGATGGGCCATGACAATATGCTTAAGTGGCTTAAGCAGAGTAGTCGCTGAGATGTACTTCTTCTCATTAACGTAGTCATACTCATCGTGCATAAGCCATACTGCCAATGGAAGCGAAACGTTGTGGTTATTGGTTATTTTCATTTACCACCTCCCACTTGACTACATTATTCCAGTTAATAGAACCGGCGTAATTAGTACAAGTCTCACCATTTTTATAAACAACAGTTACTAAGGTAATGTTTGGTATAATCTTAGGCTTTTGTTCAGTACTAATATTGTTTTGTCGACTCTCTTGTTTAAGAATGCGACCGGCGTAGTGCACCATCTTCTCTGCGTCATACTTAGCAGATTGACCGGGCTTGCCATTGTTCTTACGAGCATTGGCATTACGCCACAGGGCTTTGAACAAGCAGCCTTCATCGAAGGTCATACCCAGTGCTTGGATGATATCCTCACACTCTGCCTGGTAAGGAGGTTGCTCCTCACGTTGAGGAGCTTCCACTTGAACCAGGTAGTAATTAACCTTACCTCCAGTTAATTCCTGGTTCATACGTTATCCGTTAGCAGGCTTTACTGCGTTGTCCGGGTTAAACTCTTCACGAGTCATCAGGCCCAGGTTGTTAAAGGCAAGGAATACGATATCGACAATACCCATATCTGGGTCTTGGAATCGTTCCTGCATGTTAGCCGTCACTGTTCGTTGGGCCTGTGCAAGAGCTTGGGCATTTACGACTGGTTTCTCAGTCAGCAGTACTGCGTTGATGGTTACAACACCACCATCAGAGGCGTCTTTGTTCTGAAAGACTACCTGAGCTGATACTAACCAGTGGTACATAGCTTTTTGTTCAGTCATGTTAAATACCTGTGTTTACTGTGATTACTACGTCAAAGTCTTCTTCTTTCACATTGGCTGGGAGTTTGTTACATACGAACAAACCATCACCCTGCAAAGGATAGTTACGACGCAGGTCTTCCATCTCGACTACGCTAGTCAAGTTAAAAGCTTTGGCAATCTTTTCAGCATTACGGGTTTTACCGCATGCTTTGGGACCCATAAGTAGTACTTTCATTACGAAAATGCCTTTTGAATTACATCGTTGATTTGTTCGGGCGTAGCGTAGTTTGGAATTTCAATCTCATTAGCCCATGTTGGATAAAACAAGGATAGTTCCCCACCCAAATGAACGTCTGGATGAGCAATATCAGGATGGTCCTGCCACTGAACAGCTTTAACCAGGTGCTCATTGACATACATAACCGTGTCCATATTGTCACGTATCATGAAGTATTGAGCATCGTGGATGTGGATACTAGGGCGAATATCTAAACGATACTCACTTTTACGAACCTTGCTCATAAACTCAGAGCCTGCTCGGTTGTTCAACAAACACCAACTCTGACCTAATGCGTTACCTGCTGTTCTACCTTCGGCTTCTGCCTCATAAGGGGTCTTACTGGTTCCACGTAGTACTTGGTACAGTAAAGGGGTACGCACTCTCAACCCGAATGCGGCAGTAACATAACCATCCTTAGCAGCCTGGTCAAGTTTTGCCTGAACCCAATTGTCACTAACTGTGTACAGGTCGTGATAACGTTTCTCGGTTAACTTGGCTTTGGCTTCAGGGAAACCACAGTTCTTCATCAGCCCCATATAAGTACCACCATAGGTGAGCAAGAACGTAGGTGCTTTAGACTCACCACGCAGTGCCTTGTACGTAGTTTGGATGGAGTTAATGGATTCTACTGTGTTAATAATGTCCGGCATCTGCTCACCAAAGTAAGCAAAAGCACGGAGACTGTGACCATCATAGCCATCGGTATACACCTTCAGCTTCTCTGGGTCTTTAGTCGTTAATGCAGAAATACGGTCTTCCAGGGATGCAAAGTCTAACCCACAGAATATCCATCCTGGTGGTGCTTCGAAGCAGGATTTAATCTTCTTAGCATACTTGGAACCAGACGGAATAGTTTGCAAATTTGGGTCTGATGCAGATAGCCTGCCTGATACGGTACCTCCTAAATTTAGGTTACCGAACAGATAGTGCCAACCATCTGGCCCTTGTCTTGCATTAAGGAATGCTGGCATAAAGCCTGTGATTATCTTATCCACTGACTTGTAGTCGATAAGCGCATCCAGGAAAGCTAACACTTCCTTATCTGTTGTATGGTTCTTTAAGTCCTTGAGTGTATCGCCACCAGTTTCTGGTTGCTTGTTCTTGGTTAAACCAATTACAGGCAAGCCCAGCATATCAAACAGCAGTCGTTGAAGCTGTGGCCCTGAGTTTGGATTGAATGTGTCCTTATAATCAGCAAGTGTTACTCGCTTTTTCTTCAGAGTAGCATTCTTTTCCAGTACCCAAGCTTGCCCTTCCAGTAAGTCAAACTGTTTAGTTATTGGGCTGTTTTTGATGGTTTTCAGCGCTGCACTGCGGTCATCTTCCATTTCCTTTGCAACTTTCTTTACCGTCTCCATATTCATGGGCATACCGGTAAGTTGCATCTGGATAATGTCTACCGTAGCAGGCTTAAAGATATTGTTGTAAATATCTAGCTGCTGGTCAGCAACCATGTTATCCCAGTGCTTTTCGTAGGTATACCAGGTGGATAAACCATCCACTAGGTTGTACTCAAGCAGAGTATCTAAAGGAATTCTGCGAATGTCCTTAATATCATCCTGGGCATAGTTACCTGCATACTCCTGAGCCTGCTCTTTCAAACCTAGCTTGTTACCTGCACAGCTATTGGTAGCTAAGTAGGTAATTAACTTGGTGTCATCCCAGTTACGCAGTAGTACATCAATACCATTCAGCAAACCATCTGTATCAAGCAGGTCTGTCATGTACAACACGTAAATCATGACGTAAACGTCATATGAGATATTGTGGTACATGGTTCTCGCCAGATACTTCTGGAAGAACTCTCGAAGCATGGTACGAACAAGTAAGTTAGGAACATACTCGCCAAATGGAGCCTCTGTAGCTCCCTCAATGGGCTTGTAGTCCACAGGGAATGCAATCCCCTGGGTTTTACTCCAGCACATCGTTATGGTGCCAATGCCTGCGTTATAGTGCTTCAGGTCAAAGGCTTCAATGTCTATTGCTAATGGTATTTGCTGCTCAAGTAGCGTATCAAGCCAGGCTTGAATAGCTTCTGGTGTCTTTGGATAATCAGCATACTCAATGATTGTTGTGCCTGGTTCTACGTAGTTATCAGTTACGTAGTCCATCAATGCAGATATGCCCTGAGCAATTTTGGCCTTAATCTTAGGCGGGTCATAGAAGACCTGTCTGTAATTAGGTACGTAGACTACTTTGATATCTGGGTCATACTGGCAATCCATTACGTAACCCAAAGACGCTTCAGCTTTGGCAGACTTAGTGAGCACCTTGAAGTATTCACTGTCACCACAGATGACGTAATTGGTTTTGGATTGCTTAAACACGGGCATGAGTTCATCTTCGATGTACTGCTTAATCTCCTTCACAGGAGTTTTCTTTTTACCTGGTGCTTGATGCAGGTCGAGTATGATTACTGACTCTTTATCAATGTCCCATGGTTCAAGATACTCTTTGACTATCTCATCTGCCCTTATCATGGGAACCAGTATAGCTACTGGATATTCCCCCGACTGGTCGAATACAACATGTTTCATGTACACCCCTAGAACAATAAATGAGTCCCTGAGTAGTATTCGATGATTGGTAAAATCTTCTCATACTGCTTCATAGCTCGCTTATCATTATCAAGTGTGTAAGCAGCTGGCCTTGTACGCTCAAATGTCCGAAGTCCCATATCCTTGTCTTGTGCTACAAGGCATTCTGGTAAAGCATCACGAATATCTTGTCTGGTTGTGCATCCTTGAACCAGTCTGAACACCATCTGGTTGACTTGGGTGCATTCCCATAACAATCGACCAGACCTGTCCAGGTAACGTTGCATACGTTCTACTAACGAATCATGCAATGTCAGTCTTTCGCCATATGGTGGAATACGACTAGCATTACTAACCTTGTAAAACTCACCTTGATATTGGAAACCTACGGTATCAAATACACCCTGAAGGTTTTCATTTTCCCGTACTAATTCAGCCAGGGTATCATCCAGTCTTTTTAATTCAGCAAGGAATAGGTGTTTAACGATTGCACTACTATTAGTATTTTCGTGAATGTTCTTTTCTGATATCTGAGCCATTGGGCCACCTACTTAATTAAGCCACCATACTTTTTAGCAAGGTCGCCATAAAATACAACACGCTTACGAGCACGTGATACAGCTACGTAAAGCAGACGAGCTACTACATCCGGCTGACGGCAAGTAGATAAATCACCTGCATCGATAAACACGGTGTCGTAAGTGGAACCTTGGGATTTATGTACGGTACACGCATGTGTTGCACGTAACTCTGGGTATGTTTCCTTTAATTTAAAGTAAAGGTCCCAGCGTTTCTGTTTACCAAAGAACTTAACCAGGTTGTTGAAATACTCGTAATCAACGGGGATTGGTACCTCTTCAATGTAGCCACCGTAACCAGTGTCTAAGGTGCAGTCCCGTACCTCAAGTTCAATATCATCAGTGATACGAACCACGCGAGTTCTTGGTTCCCGGTCGGTAATCCGTACTTCCTGCTCAATAGACAAGCGGTCGGATTTACCGATAGTAACTGCTGAGTTGCTCACCAGTTCCTCACCAACAACAAACTCACCAGCCAGACCATTCAGGTCACGAACGTAGGTATTGTAGTTAACTACCTGACCGTTGGTGTAAGCCACGATACGGCTATTCGTTTTGTTAGTGAAGTGCTGTTCCAGCAACAGTTGCATATCGTCTGAGTCTACCCAGTCAATAACACCTGGCACACACTTAATGGGCAGGAAACCAGTCTTACCTTCCACAGTGTCACGCAGCTGTTTATGCAATGCCTGAAGTTCTGGGATAGTGGTACGCATCTGCTCAGTTAAGTAAAAGGTTTTAATCCCGCTGTCATAGACAGGTGAACTTACTTCTTTTACCGGAAGTAACTGAGCATGGTCACCAACATAAACAATCTTACTGTTGTGTGTACCTTCCAGAATGAACTTACGCAACTTACGGTCAATCATAGAGGCTTCATCAATAAAGATGACTTTATTGTGTTTGATTGAGAAGTTACGAGCTGGGATTAAGTCAGCTTCCCCAGTAGAGAAGTTGTTCTTAACAGTCAGTCCCTGGAAAGCATGATAGGTGCTGGCAGGTCGTCCAGTAGCTTGAGCCAGTACCTCAGCAGCCTTGTTAGTGGTAGCTGTCATTACTACCTCGTCATACTCTGACTTAATGCCCAGAGTCTGACAGGTCTTGTGATAGCGAGGCATGATTTCATCAATCATGTGAGCCATGGTAAATGTCTTACCTACGCCACCTGCACCACTAATGTTGAGTTCCTTCTCATGCTTATCAAACAAGAATTCAAAAAAGCCTTCAGCAGCTTCAGTCTGCCCAGCGTTTAAGGGCAGTTTTGTAGAGTTACTCATCTAAGTTCCTACATGTGACTACCCTTTTGGGCAGTGTTAAATGAATGGGGTTAAGGCTGGGGGAGTGTAACCCGGACCTTTCATTACTTTCTGGTTCTCATTGAAGATGGGATTTCCATCTACGAACTTAGAGTAATTAGAGCGGTTTACTTCGGTTAATGCCCCAGGTACGTTCATACCAAAAAAAGTACCGATGCCAGTAGCTGTTACAATCTGGTCACAGAGTGCATCAAGCAGTTCTGCACGGTCTTCCTCCCTTACGTAAGTATCTTCCCCGTAAGCTTTAAGACGGTCTGATAATAAGACCAATGATGCAATAGTATCTGCGATAGCCATAGACTGGAATGGGTTGTCACTTTTCAGAATTGTCAGCATTTCTGCTACTTCTTCCAAGTGACAACCAATCTGGGTTGTGATGTTTTTATGAGTTGGACTCGGCACTGCCTTCAGAAACCAATTCTGAGTCTGTACCAGCGTATCGTTTGAGGAATCGCTCATGAGCTGTACCCTTAAGATTATGACGGTTTTGGTAAGCCTCTGTTAACAAGTCTCGTACATACTGACGAATCTCGTATTTGGGGCCTAACTGGTCTGCCAACCAATCCGCTACATGAGTAGGCATTGGTGCAAGTACGTTCTCCATGAACGTGCGACGTGTGTCAGCAGGTTCAATATTAAGAGAGCGTAATCGTAAAGTTACAGTAGTTGGGTGTACGCCAAGAGTTTTGGCAATAGTAGCGAGTGACAATCCGATGGAGTTCATTCGGATAATATCATCGTCATGGGCTTTGCGGTTAGCACGGTATACAGTAGACATAGTATGTTTCCTCTTCTAAGATAGCCTCAGTATATTTCAACTGAGGCTACTTGAACAGGTTACTTCAGATGATGCTTCAGCTTGTCAATAGCTTTTACTTCATCTTCTGTCAAACCAAGTGCTACATAAGACTTCTTAGCTGCACGCTTCAGGTCATGAATAGCATGTGCCTTAGAGAAGTCAGTCATGCCAGCATCATTTAGATAACCACGAATGGTATCTGCATGCTTGCTCCCCTTAGCCGGTGCAGAAACTACAGCTTTCTTCACTGGTTCCGGTTTGCGTTCTACTGGCATTTTGGTGCGAGCATCAGCCAACTGTTGAACCATATCGGAAGAAAGACCCAAGGCAGACCAAGGTTTCTTCATCTTGCCTTTAAGGGCAATCAGTTCGCCAGCTACTTCTGCTGCTACCGTAGCGGTTTCAGCATTCTGGAATTTATTCCAGAGTTCGTCAGCAAGTTCCATATTGGATTTCTTCTTCTCGATGGGTTTAACATCAGTAGCTTTTACTACTGGTGCTGTGTTTGGGGTCACATCCAGTGATTCTTCTAGGTCGATGGTAGGCTTCTCTACATAAGTACCCACTTCTACTTCTGGTTCAGCCAGAGTAGCGTTAAGTACTGTGTAGGTAAGGTTTGTACCACGGTGACCCGCAACATGAACTAACAGGTTCGGTTGAGGATGTTTACCTGACAGAACCCGGTTAAGGATTTCTGCACCACCTGGGATGGTATCGATAGGACGGCCACTGTTTACATGGTCACGAATAACAGGAGGCAGCTCTTCCACAATATGGTAGGCAGCTACACGCATTTTAGTTTTACTGTATTCAGGCACAGCAAAAACATCTTCTGGTGCAACTTTACCAATGATGGTCACATTACCGCTGAAGCTAGTAATGTACTGCTGAGTAGCCACATGCAGACCATGTGAACAGTCTTGACGACGGTTTTGGTCTACCAGGTCTTCACGCACCTGCACTTTAGAGCCAACAGCCTGTTCAATGTTGCCGGAGTGAACGTCAACATAGACACGCTCGGCTTTGGCATGCTTAGGACTGCCTTTAAGGTTAAGGCGTTTGAAGATGACGATGGAACCATCATCAGCAATAGGCAGGTTACCAGTTTCCATGAACTGCATCAGGTCTTCCACTGAGTGACGGCGGTTCTTAATAACAGGAGCCAGCCGCTCTAAGAACTTGGTGAAGCCACGGAAGTCTTTCAGTTTTGCAGACTGACGAATCTGCCGTTGAATACCCTCAACACCAGGTACCACTGTGTTGTTGACAACAGCAACAATGGTTTCGTCTTCAGCTAATGGCTCATGAAACTTGTTCTCGTTAGTTGAAATACCACCAAGTTTCATTAACTTCTCTTCTGCTGCATCCAGTTTGGATGCATTGGATTCTGCTACTGGTAAAGCTGGTGGGTTATCACCAACATTGAGGATGGTAGTAACTACCCCTTCTTTAGCCAGCAGACCAGCATAGTGAACAGCTTGGTCTTCAGACAGGTGAATAGATACGCGAATAGGCAAAGGCTCATTCAGCTTATCAGAAGCTTCTTTCAGCCCAATGCCTGCAAATTCACGCAGGGCTTTAATAGCACCCACACGATTTCCTGGGTTATGGGCAGTAATCCACAAGGCTTTACTACCACCTTTTACGTGCTCTACCTCTTCTACTGATTCAGCAGCAGGAGTAGCGTCACGCACAGCAAGGAAAGTATCCATTGCCTTAGCACCAATAGTGGCAGTGCTACCTAGGAAAATAGTTTCCACTGGGGCAGCTGGTTTTACTTCCGTTTCGTCAGCAAAGAACTCAGAGAGTTTCTTCTTAGCTACACGGAAGAAGCGAACCAATCCATTGGTTCCTTGTTCTGCATCTGCGTATTCCTTCTTAGATGCATTGTGCATAGTGATATCTACGCTAACGGGCTTACCTGGGGCTAGTCCTTTAGCCTTGGCTTCCGCAACAACAGCTGCTACGCGAGTGTCACCTTGCGGAATATAGATGGTAGTACCGTCCGTCTTCCAAAGGGTGAGTCGCTCGCTGTCTACGGATAGAGCCACGATTACTACGATGTTTTGGTTCATGAGTTCAGTCTCTGTTTGATGGTCAGTTTAACGATGGTACGGATAGCTGGGATAAGCTCAGGATGTGCTTTGATTGCTTTAACCAAATCAGAAGTATTGACATAACCGATACCTAGCATACCCTCGTTAGTAAACTTAAAGTAGGTACGGAAAAGTTTACGGTTAACAAATGCTATGCCATTAGTCATATCGTATAATGCACCCTTCTCGTCTTCCGTAATAACACCGTCTTTTACCCACTGACGAATGGTAGGATTTAGATACCCCGCGTCAATGACATCCAAAACCTGCTCGTATTCACGATTAAATTTTAACTTGTCATACCCAGGTACCTTAATACCCAACAAACGCATAAGCTTAATATCAGAGGAATGGATATTTAAGGATGGGATTATCATTCGACGTTCTTTAGTGGCGTACTTGATAAATTCCTTAGACTTGATTACTTCCAGAAACTTAGCTTTAGTCCACTCATCGATATGAACAGCACCTAATTTGATGGCTTTGTTCATCTCAATTTTGTTACGACAAACAATGGTAACATCCTTAATCTCTTCCGGAATTAAATGATAAGGAGTAAGACCAGATACTAACTTTTTCCAGTTACTAACGTGGTCAGCCATGCAGTAATAAACAGGCTTTGCTACATCCACGTGACGTTCACCATAGTGAGGGTGAGCATTACCGCCACTGATATATTTATCTTCCTTCACTGCACGAATGCAGATTAGACGGTTGGGGCGATGAGAATCCTTTTTCTTAACCTGCTCTGGAGTTAAAGCATCTAGTTTAGCTTTAATAATACGCTTTTGTTCAGCAATCATACGATTGCTTTTAACAACAGGGTCCCAGTCAAACTTCTCAGCAAGGTTAACTGTGTCCCAGCCAGCCTTAATAAACTTTTCAGCAACAGCCTCAGCCTCACCTTTCTTGGTTCCTACCTTAATAGCAATACATATGGCAGTATTGAAGGCAGCTCCCGTATAGCTGAACACTTTAGCAAAGGGAGGATAGTGGCTAATGCTGTAACCTACATCGTTAGCACGGGTACTAATGAAAGCCTTCTTGTTTTTCATTAGATACAGCACGTCTATACCATGAGAAAAACATACTCTATTGAAAGATTCCTTATACGTATAATAACCACCAGCAGTTGGTATAAGTATACGCACATTTTTATGGTGACCCAGTTTGGCTAATTCTCTGAGTAATGGTTTAATACCATAATCGTAACAGAACTTATGGAACAACTTTCTTCCTGTGTTGTTGTACTTACACAGCTTCAGTACTTTACGAAATTTAGCTCGTAACTTGGGATTACCGCTAAATACGTCCATATCGCTATGACGGTCTAATTCCATATTTTGGAATTGAGGAGTCCAATGATTACGCTGCTTTTCCCATAAGGAAGCGTTCATGTAACCTCTTACCATTTTGTCAGTTACGTAATCAGAGATATAATCCTTATACTCCTTGATTACGAAATTATCCGTACTGTCATTTTTAATTCCATCAATAATTTGCTGAATAGCAGCAGGAATGCGTGCTTTGATATCAGCTTCCAGTTTATCCACTAGACCTACTACTAGGTCAGTGATACCGTTCTCTGTCATCTGCTGAGATGATAGGGTTTCACGACTTGGTGCTACAGCAAGGCTGGATGGTTTTGCCTGAACCAGGATGCGAGGATGACCAATGATGCTCAGGAAGTTGTTAATAAGTCCAATGGCACGCTCTGTGGCAGGCGTTTCCAGTGCAGGGTATACAACGTTACCGTAACGAATGAATACAGCATGGTTGCCCATGTGACGTTGGTACCAGCTTTGACTGTCTACATTATATGAACCAGGTTCAAATGACATATCCAGTCTTGGTAAAACGCCATCATACTCCTGTTCTGGAGCATCACAGATGAAACGACACTTCATACTACCGTTGTAAACTACAGAACGGATGTAGCCAACAATCTCTGCTACATCTTCTTTACGTAATTGAATACTAACTTCCAGACCAGATTCTTCTGTAGGAAGCTGCATAATTGGAACCAGTCCAGGGAACCCGTCCGTCTCTACAGACGAACGAACCATGTTATAGATTCCCTTGGTTCCGTTATGCATTGTTACTACTTTGAACGACTCAGCGTAAGCAATAGGGGATTTACATCCTAAGCCGAATCCACCAGTTTCTGCCGTACTGTGACGCTTAGTGGAGCCACCCAACGTGTTGTAGGTGCTATCCATCTTCTCAATTGGGATACCGTTACCAAAGTCACGGAAGGTCAGCATCAAGTCACGGTCGATAGTAATCTTGATAGGCGTGTCGGTACGCCCCGAAGCAATATGAGCATCCCATTGGTTGCAGATGGTCTCACGAATGAATGCCAGCTTTACGTTAGGGTAAAGGCTAATAATCATTGTGAGATACAGAGCTGGGTCTTCTGCCATGCTCATACGTTGTGCTTTGCCTGCACCTAACGTTGCAGATGAGGCCAGTTCTGTAATATCAGCTACTTGCATTTTACTCTCCAGTAAATGTTATTTGGGTTGGTAATTATTGGCTATTAGCTCATAAGACCGTTTAATAGAAAGGCTTGAGATTTGGCCATCACTTGCTTTTAATTTAGGGGAGTTCGTTTTAACTATCCAAAGGACTTCCCCAAGAAACCAGGCTTTATGCTTAAGCAATACGTAAAAGCCTTTCTGTTTGTGGCGATATAGCTGACCTTCAACCATTTAGTTTACCTGCCATTGCTTGGACTACGAATACAGCCATATCGGATGCCATGTCATCAGTAACATCTTCCACGTCAATATTCAGATATGGGGCTTCATCGTGCCACTCATCCAGAATACGTTGGACTTCAGCTAAACCAGCCTGAGTCATTGCCTCGGTTGGTTCCGTCCACCGACGATTGTGCTCAACAATGCTCATGCACAGTGAAGCGATGTTAGCAGGGCAGGCTGCAATATCTTCCACAGAGCCTACCTCTGATAGTGGTACTAACTCGCCTGTCTTAGCGTGTGCTACGATGGGATTAATCATGGATTTCCTCCAGATTATGAACCGGTACTGTGAAGAATGGACCACTACCATCAGCTTCGATGGTTACTGAGGTGTGTATAGTACCAGTAGCAATAGAGTCATCACGAGCAAGACCGTAATCGTAACCAATGTATTCATACACGATATCTCCCTTCTGTTGCTCTTGCCCGGTAGCAGAACCAATGACAGGCTGATCTACGATGCGGTACTTCTTAGGTTTATATGACATTTGTCCTCCCGAACAAAAGAATGAAATCAAAAAAAGACCCACCTAAGTGGGTCAATAGCGGAGTGTATTGAGTCTATGCCCAACCAAACAAAGAAATGGTTCAGTTAATGCATTCGCCAGGAATCAGCTTACGATATTGAATCCAACCTTGCAGTGGACCAGAGTACAGCTTACGGTCCTTCGTCATGTGGGTGATTCCTTCTTCCCAAGTCCATGGTTCCAATGGTCTGTTCTCATTTGGATGAGTTCTGTTCATTGGGGTAGCCTGGTGCTCAGTAGGACTTGCATGGATAGGCTGGTCTTCCACCAACTTAGCGTATAGTCCCAGGTCTTCTTCAATACCTGAAGGCTTACCTTCGAAATTATTGTAAGAAGCACGAGCACAGCGAGCAGCACTGATTTTAATCAGTAACCCATTAACTTCTTCAGTATTTGGTTCATCACGAGTAACTCGTTGATATTTGCAATAATTGTAAGCATCAACAGTATCTTTAGCAGTGACATATGGTAAGTGCCATTCTCCAGGTTTTAACTCTAAAGTCATAGAGTTGTCATAGGCTTCTTTCATCTTACGAGCCAGTTCCTGAATCTCAGGCTGTGCATCTGGATGAATACGAAGACCAAAGAAGTTGTTCCACTGAGTAGCAGTTACAACCACCTTGATGTGCATGAATGGCTCAAGGATGCGGTTAACTACCTGCTTATGAACACGCATACGACGTAGCTCATCAGCGTACAATGCAGCACTAGCAGCAGCACTGTTCCACATGACTTCCGCTACTACCTTGTCGTCTTCACTCAGTTCCTTCTCAGCAGACATTCCTTTCTGGTTCTCACCCCAGTGAATAGGGCGTACTGGGTTGCTACGTACCTGCTCAATGAAACGGGTAGTGGGAATAGCACGGCTACTGGAAGCATTACGGTTAAACATACGATGCGTCATGAATTCGCTATGAATAAAGCGAGGATAAACTAACTCCATAGTAGTTAGTCGAACACCTTGCGGAGAGACGCTATCAGCAAGGATAGTAGCTGTAATCATCGGGGTATCCTTTGTTTGTTGCTTATGAAACAGGTTCTGTTTCTTTTTCTTACGGGGTTTAAAAAACGGGATTCTATTCATCAGTACTTACGCTTTCTTTGGTACCAAGGAAACGTATGAGGAGTACTTGTACTTCTGAATATGTCCTTAGTACGCGGATTTGTTTTCTGGGCAGTTAAGATAGCACGGAATGCCTTACTCCCTTCTGAAGACCAGTATGTTTTGATTATATCATCCACCCTAGTTTCTAATGGTGAACGAGAATCTACTCTCAGTTCAGCAAGGGAGTCATATATAGCAACTAAAGTACTTTTGCCAGACATTCTAGCAGACCAAAGTGCCTCCAGTTTGTTTAGGTCGTAAGTGGCAAGGTCTTTTAGTAAAGTCATACAGCTACTCCAAATAAAAAAGCCCACGGTTAAGTGGGCTTGGATAAGAGACTAAGCAATGTTGGAGTAACCTCCATAATGCAGCCTACAACGTTGCGTAGACTGCATAAGGGACTTACTCTGCTTTGTCTTCGGCAGGCTTGCCGAGAGATTTGGCTACGTTCTTGCGAACAGAGTCATACCCGACGTCTGTGCCCAGGATAGCACCGTTAGTAAAGTGAATCTCAGCGTTACCACTAACATCTGCCACGAATGCGACGTTTTGGGCTACAACAGTTACTTTTTGACCATTTACCTTAGTAGTAAATACAGACATGGTTATTCCTTATTTGCTGACTTTGCAGCTACTGGTTGATTGGCTTGGTTCTGATAACGCCCACGGTAGGAAGCTCTCATAGCAGTTTCATGAAAGATTACCTGAGCAATACCAGAACCAGCCGGGATATGTAACTTCTTACGTCCGTGATAGACCAGTTCAAGGGTAAGATACCCTTGCCATCCGGGTTCTATCACGGTATTGAACACTGATAATGCACGTCTTGCCCAGGTGGACTTGTCGTGGACAATACCAACCAGGTCATTAGACATATCAAACCTTTCGATTGCTGAAGCCAAGGCAAACTTTCCAAAATGGTGTCTTACATAAGACCCATCAACGATTTTTACCATTGGTATCAACCCGAATAAGCGATAGAAGGTTACATCCTGTTTAATACGGATGTCATAACCAGCTTCGCCTAAACCAAAGGTTGTATCAGAACCAGGGTTCACATTCTTACCTGCATGCATATCTGCAATTGGTTTCCCAATCTCAGTAAAGAGCAGTTTACCGGAATTACGTACCATACTTTCCTCAGTTGTTGATATGAATCAGCTTACCAAACGGGACAGTAGCCCTCGGATTGCGAATACATATCCAGATAATGGGAATATCGAATGGTAGCTCTTCCATGGGTGTCACTTCCAGGTCAGAGAAGATAATAGCAGCCGTGGGTTTATGTTTAATAATCCACTCGCGTACTTCTCTTAGGTTAGTACCACCCCGACCAACAATCTTAATTTCAGTGAATGTGTCACCTTCTTTAAGCTCGTCAATCTGGTGAATGACAGTATCGAACTGGATAATCGACATTTTCTCAGGGGCATACTTACGCCATACGTAGGCAAGTTCTGAGTTAAAACGTAGAGAATCCTTGGTTTGAATTGAACCAGATACATCCTGGAAATAGGCCAGGTGCTCTAAACGCCCATCATCAGTAAAACGAGATGGTAAGTAGATATCCTGATAGCGTCTGTTAGGTCTTGCCCAGGTGTAATCCTCATCCAGTAATTCAGTGAAGAAACGCTCTAACAAAGCTTCCCACTTAACTACTGGTTTAAGGAACTGGGTAATTACCTCTTCAGTACGACCGGGCATCTTTCCTGGTTCAGCTCCACCTGACAGCTTCTGTTGATGCATAGCACGAACAACATTGTTGACTACGTTTGCGTTGACAGCAGCCGAAGCTGGCTTAAGCATATCACCACAATTACCAGGCCCAAATGCCCCACCACCGCTTCCTTTAGGTTGCTTTTGCGGGTTCTTAACCAGGTCGTCGTAAATGTCCTCCTCAACCCATCCTTCATAGTCTGGGTCAAGCCAGGGCTTTGTACCATCAAACGAGTAGTTATCTCGTTTATATTCCGGTCCAGAAAGCATGTTATTGATATAGATATCACATGCCTGGTTCCATATTTCAGGGTCACGACTACCTAGACGAGGTCCATGCAGTAATGCTACGTGCCATAGCTCGTGCATAAGCACGGTCTTTCTGGTATTAACCGGTAACTGAAGAAACCAGTCGGGATTCCAGAATAGGGTTTCGCCATCAGTAGCAGCAGTTGGGATATTGCTATCCCAACGCATTTTTAAAGTGCAGAGGATAGCCCCAAAGAAAGCAGCAGTACTACCAATGAAGGCGTTAACCTGAGTTTTGTCGTACTCCCTTTGAAGGTCTTGCGACATGGGTCACCTCTTAGCTATGAATGTATTTGCCTAACTGAATGGCTGCATCACGATATTCCTGAGTATCATCAATCTCAGGCAGCGTCTTGATAACAGTACGGTAGAAGAGAATCTTGAAAGTAACCTCTTTAAAGCGGCTGATATACTTAAAGATTTCCACGTAGTTACCCTTATCAATCTGAGTACACAGGCTGGTAATGGTAGCCCAGCAAAGGTCTGGCTTGGTAGGCAGCTTTGCTTCCATTGGGTCATGGAGAATTTCTTTAAGAGATACCATCTCTTTATAGACAGCAGTGAACTGAACGAATGACGTTGCTACACCTGTAGTAATAGCACCACCATACATTGGCGTGTCTTCTGCCGGGATTGGGCCTTTATATCCGGTCTTCAGCAAAGAGTTAACGAAGCCCCAGGTACGAGGACAGCAGAACGTTTTGTTCTCGTGGTTCGGGTCGAAGTCCATCAGATGGCTACGGTTTGCTGACAAGTAAGCAATCAGACGGTCATCCCATTTCTCAGGGATTGCTACGTCTTCCAGCCACTCATCGAAGTCAACCATCATCTCAATGTGAACCATACGAGATTGCAGAGCTGTGCCGATGGGGTTAACGATGGCACGGTCAGACTGTAAGTTACCGGCACATACGATAGCTACGTTAGGGTGCAGTTTCTTCTGACCAGTCATACGGTCCAAAATCAGCTTATAGGCAGCAGCTTGTACTGACTTACTTGCTGAAGGAAATTCGTCCAGCAGCAGCAACCAGCCGTTATAACCTTCTGGTACTTCGTCTCCTTCTAACGGGAACAGGTCTGCAAATGGTGCAAACTCTGCTCGTCCGTCATCACGGAAACGAGGAAGACCTGACAGGTCTTCTGGTGCAGATGTGGATAGACGGTGGTCAATAAGGATAAGACCATAGTCTTCGGCAATCTGCTTAACGATAGAGGATTTACCCATACCAGGTGAACTGGTGATATACGGGACAACCCCCGAACGGATGCAACGTTCCACAATACGACGTGTCTGACGTGGCGTGGAACGGGCTAATGATTCAATAGACATCTAAAACCCCTTAACAGGAACAGGTGAAGAAACTACGTTCTTCTACGGATTCACGTTCAATACCCATGACAATGGCGAATTTATCCCAGAAAGTGGAGTCAAGCTGAAAGCCTTCATACTCTCCACCACGACAGATATAATCACCCCAACCACCATCTTGATGGCTATTAGCAGCTTCGATGAGTTCCTCTGCACTTACAGGAGTGGTGTTGTAATAACCACCATCATCGTCATCATCAGTTCGCTCTTCAGGGGAGATATACTTGGCGTATTCGACAATCCACTGATAAGCGAGTGCTCTTGGGTTACCCATAATGACCAATGCATCATGGGTGCTATCTGGTGTATAACGTTCCATTATTCACCTGCCGGGAAGTCTGGGTGTTCCCATACATGACGCAGGGATTGAACCATACGAGGAGCCATAACGAACCAGAAGGAATCACCTACCTTCGGGCCACGTGACAGAAACGGGTCAACAATACCGTGGTACGGTACGTAGGATTCCACCCCATTGGTATACATTTTGGTTCCGGTACGGTAAGCCTTACCGTTTACAATACCAATGCGTTCACCGATGAATAAATCAGAAGCGGCTACTACTGGTTCTACTGCCAGATGAATAGCATCACGCTTTTCTGGCTTGAAGTGAATCATACCGAGGGTTTCCAGGGCATCTGTTACTGGAGTACGTTTATCTGCGTGACTCATAATTGCTTCTCCTGTTTCTGTTTGTTTAGATGATTTCAGTTGGGCACTTAATAGTTACTACTTTATTTGGGTCCCCAAAGAAACGAATACCGTAATAACCTTTGAATTTACCACGACCTTTACTGAATAATTCAGACTCAGTGTGGGAATACAGGTTAGTGGTGTCTTTCTTACCAGGTAGCATTGGTTTGGGTGTAGTCACCATGTGGTCGCCATCTGAGAAGTAAGCTTCCCAGTTACTACCATTATCAATAATAGTTACTGGCTCACTTTTGAAGTTAACCTTGAAACCTTCGGTATTCATGGTGCAAATCAATGGTTTAGCTTCTACAAAACCAACCAATGAACCAAGTAAGATTGCTGATGCAATAGCTAACTTTTTCATTTATTTGCCTTTACTGTTAGTGTAACGAATCCAGATGGAATGGATGGTATACATCCAAATCATGGTAGTTGAGCATTTAACAGCAAAGTAGATTTGCTGCATGATGTTCTGAGGCTCGCTAAAAACCCAAGACAAGCCAGCGAGGGAAATGATGAGCATTGAGAGTAATGCTAAGAATAATTTCATTGTTTTACCTTTTCTGGTACAAACTGCATTACACAGTTTTGGTTACGTGGAATATTAAGCTCACATTCAGCTTTACGAGCATCAACTTTGGCTTTGGAGTTAGACCCAACATGAGACATGAGTAAACCCATGACTATCACACCAATTACACCACCAGCTACGAAAGCAAAAAAGCAATCTTCTTTCATTTCTTGGTTCCTTTGATTCGTGCAGCCCTTCTCTTCTGGTTCTCCTGGTGTGTTACCAATTCCAGATGTTCAGGGTTACAGCACAGTCGGTTATTACACAGATGGTCTACCTGCATTTTGCAAGGTATATACCCGTGATAGTGGGTAAACACCACGATGTGGGTAGCAGATGTAATTCCATTAACTGAGATACGACCATACTGCCCACCACGACCATTACCAGAATGAGAACCAGTCCAGATATGGCACAGGCTGGGTTGACCATTGATGGTGTGCCCTAAGTCTTGCAGCTTAACTCTTGACTGAATTCTATCTATCAGGGTCTTACGCCTGTTTTTCTCCTGCATTGCTTAACTCTCCAATTGCTTGCAAGCCAGCAGTAGTAAGAATCCAGCCGTACATAGCGTTAGGTTTAATCAAACCCATCTTGTTGAGAGCACGGGCTGTTTTGTTAGACAGTGCACGTGGTGCAGTACCTGACTTAACCATTTTAAGAAAAACAGTTTGAGAATTAGTAAGTTTCAACGTTTTTGCTCCAAAGTATGAAAACCAAAAAAACAAAAACCCCACCATTGTGCGGGGTTTTTTACTTGCGAATGTAGTGTTTGTTTACATGTATTTAGGTCGGCTTAGACAACCGACCCCACACGTTCGGAAACCTAGGCGGTCAATGACCAGCTTAGATTTTTCAGCGAAGGCTCGGCTAAACGCCTTATGGTCAAACTGCACTACCCCGAATACAGGGGCTGCAATCGCAGCAGCGATGTATACCGTAAAGTCTGGCAGGTTAAAACCGAACAGACGTTCTACTACATAGTGGGCAGTCAGAGCCAACAGGCCAATTACTGCACCACAACCGATTAAAGCAATCTTACGCATAGATACCTACTTAGTTATGGGTTGGTGGATGTATAAAGAATTACATAATAACCAAAAAAATGCCCACCGCAAGGGTGGGCAAAAGATAAGGATTGTTTATGGCGAGGTTAATAACCCCAAGAAAACCATAAAACTAGTTTATGCAGCTTCCGTCACTGTGTAAACACAGCTTGCTGCATAGCCACCATCTTTAGTGGTTGCAGTAATGGTTACAGTACCTGCCCCAGTCAGTACTACTTTACCGGTTTGGTCTACTGTGGCTTTAGTAGCATCTGAGGTGCTCCACACTACTGTTTTATCGGTAGCTCCAGTTGGTGCTACAGTAGCAACCAACGTTTCGTTTCCACCAACTTGGCCTGTGCTGGTGCTCTTATTAAGTGTCACACCTGTAACTGCTACTGGTTCCTCTGCCTTAATAGTAATGCTCTGCATATCCGTGATGTTATCCGGCCAGAATCCTACTTGGCTTGGGTCTGAGGCTTTGCGTTTATAAAGCAAGTCACGTACCCCATGATAAATAACATAGCTATCAGGGTAGGTAGCATCTGGGTGTACAAAAGAACCAATTGCAATGAATCCCTCTCCTACTGCATTGGTAAACTTAACATCTACTTCACCGGTTTCTTGCTTTAAACTAGCGTATAAAGTTGGCATGTATCTATCCTCTTAGACAATATTGCTTTGCTATTATGAATTCAAACAAAAAAATAAGCCACTCCCGAAGGAGTGGCTAGGTTTGGAGTCTATTAAGATAGTGCGTACTCGGTATCTACAATGTCTTTCCACAGGTCTGGGTCAAGTTTACCAATGGTAACCTTTTCACCCAGTACCTGAGACATGATGAATGACAGCAAGTCAGACTTAGCAATTGTAGCTAACTGAATGTTGTACTGACGACGCAGGTCATTGCCATATTGGGGCAGGCAACGGAAGCAGTCATGCACAGACAGTACCTTAAACGGTTTAGCTGGCAGTGACTCAATAAGTTCCATAATGGTAGTACGGTCAACTAAGTGAATGGTACCTGCATCCAGGTAATCAAAGATGCGAGCAGAGAGATAACCAGTGTCCTTATAATAGGTCCACAGTTGCTCTACCATCTCGGCATTGCCTTCTATAGTCACCTGGTCTACGTTTACTCCGTAGCACAGCTGTTTAACATACTTCACCAGGTCTGGGTCGTAGTTACAGCGGCGAATCAGTTCGCGTACTACCATTCCATCCAGGCTGTGAGTGGTATTAGCAGACAGCATACGTGTCTTCTCTTCCACTCCCTGAACCATACGAACAATGTCATACGGTTTATTCAGGAAATGTACAGTTTGTACTTCTGGTACCATTACTTTGATATGTACGTTGAAGCCGTCTGGCAATACCCAGTGGTATTCAGTAGCTTCAGGGTTGCCACATTGCAGCCAGAACTTGTTGAGTTCCCATACTGCTGGTGCCTTCTCACTCATAACGTTCTCGAACACTTTGAGTAAAATGCCTTCACCGAATACCTGCTTAGGCATTGCTTCTGAACCATAAAGGGCGGTCATGATTGCCTGCTTACAGTCGTCACGTTTAATACGCCCGGACTCGCCCAGTACACTGAGCATAGCCTTATAGATGACCGTATATCCGTCACGACGTTTAGGCTTACCGTCTTCGCAGTAGTTCACTACGTTGCACAGTTCAGCAGCCTGACGGTCACCCGTCAGACATGCCAGAATCTGCAAGCCAGACGATGTAGCGTCCAGTGCAATAGGATAGCCAATAGGCTCACCGGCCTGTACAGCCTTCCATGCGTTAACACCTGCATAGAACAGTGCTGGTTCATCTGCTTCTTTGATGAGAGCACCTAAGTTGTGCTCATTGCGGTCGAACCATGCAATACGCTCATCCCAGTCTTTCTTGTCCAGACCATAGTTGTTAGCGATATCAATTTTCAGGTATTCACGGCCAGAGAATAGTTTCATTATTTTGTCCTTTCGCGTCTATTGTTAGCCTGCTCTTTACGACTGGCCCAAATGCAATTAAAGGGGGAATAGTCCGAGTTGTTATTAACTCGCTCTATGGTTAGGTGTGGTCCATACCCATTAGATAGTGCCCAATCTCTAAAGGTTTCATATAGGCTCCACTCATCACAAACATTTATACCTCGACCACCGTAGTAATCGTAATCAGGTGAATTAACATTATTACAGCGATAACGTATACCAACCCATATTTTGTATAACCTGCTTCTGCTTTCTCCGTGGGATGTGGAACGTTTACCCGTAGCTTCCTTGCGTAAGCACCCACATGACTGGGACGTACCACGTGTTAATGCCCATGCTACTACTTCTGTAGTGTTACCACACGAGCATTTAACAACGGCGTGTGGAATATTCCTTTTGCCGTTGTTACGCATGGTATCTTTTATTACTGTGAGTCTCCCGAAAGTCTGCCCAATTAAAAGTTTTCTTTTCACTTGGGTACCCTGCATAGTGGATTAATTAGTTAGGTTTACCGGATGGTTTGAATGCTTCCAGCATCTCATGGAATGAATCTTCAGCCGGTTCATTGTCTACGCGAGACTCTGCGTATTTCTTCTGAATAGTAGCCAGCTCGCTGATAGTTGACAGCAGAGTGCTACTGGTTTGTTCGTTGAAGTACAGCACGACAGTTACTGGATTACCTGTCTTAGCATCAACAGCTGAGTAGAGTAAGGTACCGTCTTCTCCTACAGTAAGTAGGCCCATACCACCTTCTTTAGCTACCAGTGGGTAGAACATTTTCTGTTTGCTATTCGTTTACATATTCCTTATCTGCGAATTCGAGTACGGCTTTGTTCCAGCTAGTACCCTGATAGTTGATGTGATAGCCCTGTGAGTAAGTACGACCACGTTTGTCATACTTGTGCGTCAGATGGAATTCATTTCCTTCTTGGGTCAACAGCTGCATTACTTCATGAGCTGTCCGGTCATACTTCTCAAAGGCTTTTACTCGTTTCTGATACTCTTCACGAGTTTCACCTTCTTTGCATTTATTCAGGTTTCGCCAGCTATTCTTAACCATCTTGGCTACGTCCCAGTTGATGGATAGCTTGATAGCGTTCATACGGTTGATGTGGTCTAAGCACACATCGTCTTCCGTATGGTTCTTCTTCAGGATAATACTGCCCTTACTTACTAAGTAGCCAGTATCACGGTTGCAGGTAACAGCTTTAGGCTGAACCACCATTGGCAATGGATACTGGAATGCTTCCAGCTCCATTTGGACATCCTGACTGATGCCGTAACGGACAATGAACTTGTCAATCTTAGGGTCATAGTCAAAGCAGTCTTCTGACGCCATCTTGAATAAGGCGTCTGCTACATCCTGTGCATTGTCATAGTGATGCCACAGGCTTCCTACTAAGGTAGGTAGGTCGGCTCGTTTGTGCAGAGCCATTTGCACCATTGCATCTATACCAAACTTAGGGTCGATATTAATGCTTTTGAAGAAACCGACAAAGTCGATATCTTCTGATTCTTCGAACTCTTTCCTCATACGAGGCATGAGTTGGTTCTTGCTGAATAACAGTTCGAGTTGCATCTGATGTTCTAACTTGGTAGTCATCGCTTATTCCTCAATTAGTTTAATTACCACAAGCAGCGGAGCTGCTTTACTTAACGCTTGGTTACAAAGTGTATTTGCATCATACGATTACCTTTCGGTGGGTATGGCGTAGTTTTCACGCTTACCCTTATGGTATCGCTGACATGCTCAATAGCGGTTCCCCATATATAGTCACCACCTGGTATACAGTCTTCCTGGTAGTAACCATGAATGTAACCAGCTTTGGTTCTCTCCTTAATCAGCTGCTGTAACTTGCTGTAGACATGTGCGAATGCTCTTGCCTTGGTCTGCACTTGAGCAACATATAACTCTTCATAGCTACTCATCATTCTCCCTCGCAATGTAAGCTCTTGCTGCTGAAATGGTCTGTTTAGCCACATTGATGCTACTCTCACCAAAGAGTACATCTACTATTTCAGCATCTGGTTTTCCTGCACGAATGGCTTCCTCAATTAACTGAAGACGCCCATGAATATAAACACCCCAGGCAGCGTTTAAATTCCTTTCTTGTTTGGTCATTAGAACGTTCCCCAGTAGGTGTGTTCATCGCCCAGATAGCTTTGCCATGCCAGGTCGAATGAACAATTACCAGTTGCATGCTTGAACATGGAAGCCATAACAACATCATCCAATCCTGCTAGGCCACATCCCACTCTGGTGACTTTAAAGTCCCATTCTGGGTGTGAGGCTGCATAGATGATGAAACCTTCTACGAAGGTTCTGATATCTTCTATGGCCATGGTCTTAATATTTTGGTCTTTGGTTGGGATAGCGTAGCTACAACCATAGTGACCAACGCCCATACCCCAGCGAGCACCATGCTTCTTATATGCAGTCTTAGCTGCGCCAGCACCATGGATTCCAGCTAGGTTAGAACCAAATACGAATATCTCTTTCATTTGAGAGTCCTTCTGAGTTCTTTATAGCGAGCCAGTACAGCTTGCTCATCATTCATATCAACGCCTACCCAAAGGTAGTCATGACTTAGAATGTAAGAGTGTTGCTTGTTCTGACGATTAGTACGACATTTACCACATTGGTTGTCCCAATGGGATACATAGCCTTTGCCACAGGTACATACTTTATTAGCCACGTTATTACTCCTTATTACTCGCGTATATAAATACAGGTACTACTTCCATTTCTTCCTTTTCGCGGGTAGATACAGGCTCTGCGTAGGTACCAACCACTACTTCGTAGGATTTGCCCCACTCGCAGGCATCCTCTATATCTGTTTCCAGATGGTGTCTGCCTCTAAGCCATTGAGTTAATGCTCGTTTGGCTGAGTCCTCACTACGGAACAGTCGAGGTATGCCTGTATCACTTGGTTCCACCCAGGTATAGCGGGATTCCCCTACAGAGCTAGGCTCTGGTATGCACTTACCTGATGGTACATGCCGTATAACCCACAGTTGTGGGTGTTTAATAGCTTTGCTAGGCATTAGTCCACCTTCTTAGCTATCTGGAATGCATATACTGGTTTACGTGCCATCCACTGCTTCAATAATGAATCTTTAGCGAATGTGCCGTCATCCCAGGTTGAGAATGCAATCATCACATCTGGTTCTTCGACGAAATCAGTTACTGCTTTATATGGAAGACCGGAGCCTTCAATAATAGCCAGCAATGCTGAGTCTTTATGAACCAGCACAACGAAATCACCATCGAAGGTATTACTGTAATTACTTACGTAATCAATGGAGTGCATCATCTTATCTACATCGGAATATCCAACATCGTGGATAATAGCTATTTGTTTCATTTAAATGGGCCTTGAAGTGTTGTATGGAAATTACTCTTGTTAATATCAGAGTGCCTGATAACGCCTATTTCCTCTTGTTGGCGGCCTTTGAATGTTTTAGGTATGAGCCATATACCACTCTTAGTTACACGTGGCCTACTGGCAAATCCTATTAAAGATACGAACTTGCCATAATTACCTGGATATGCAGCTACATACCGTACCCATAATGGAACTTCAATGTCTTGTCCCATGTAGTGAATAACTTTATGAGTAGGGAATGTAATAATCTTCATACTAAGTGTACCGATACTACTAAATGAACTTGCTGTACTAATTTATCTGAAGAAAACGTAAACGGTTCACCTGTAGAAATAGAAGTACAATTTACATAGTTTTTACTGTTATTTGTAACAACAAGTACATTTTTAAATTGGTCTATTATATGGTCACCCTGCTTTAATACGGAAGCAGGTATCAATTTCATATTTCGTTTATCTACTATATCAGCTGACATATTAGTACCCTATTACATAAGTAGGTTTTCCAAGCTTTTGCATATATTCAATCATGTGCTTGGTTCCTCTGGATTTACCATCCCAGAAGGCAACAAGTACATCTGCAAAATTACCCATTTCTGCGTTTCGAATATAGCCAGCACTTCTTGGGTGAGTTTTCCAATCTGCTGGGAATGTATGAATTTTCATATTGTGGTTAGCCCATAGGCTGTATGCAAGCATATCAGCACCGCGAGCCATACCACATACTAATTCAGGATTAGGGTCAATCTTACCCTTCTCCACTAAATCCATTAATACCGTAATCATTACTTGGGTATTAACAAAGTCTCTTCCACCAGCTATGATTAGTTTCATTGCTGAATTACCTCATTAATAATTTTACGGATTACGTCCACTTCACCAGCAGTTCCAATTAAGCCTACTGGAGTACCTGTACCATCTTGTAATAACTCAATAATACGAGTCATTTCTGCAACTATCAGTTTATCCCCTGAAATCAGACGGTTACGTAACCAAGCCTCATAAGCTAATAATGCTTCAGCTACTGTAACTCGCTCATTAGATTTAAAGGGATTACGCAAAGGCATAGGATAGTGAATACGAACGTTACGGTCAGATATAGCAGACCTTGTTGGTTCAATTTGAATTAACTCATTCATGGTTATCTATAACTATCTCCTATATATCTCTATCTAAAAAACAAAATAAAAAGAGTCCCGAAGGACTCTCTTATATTATCTAATGCTTGGATGATTAAAGGTCACAATAGTTCGCTTGCTATTACCAGCAGGTGACACAGCACTACCAGTATTGTGCACTGCCACAGTATTAGCTTGTTTAGCACGGCGCTTAATAACATCTTCTTTGGTTCCCATGATTAATGATTTACGCATTGTTAGCTCCAAATTTGACTACATACTGAATGAATCGGTACTTCTGTTCGAAGTTAAGACCTGTGCTATATAGCTGCATTGATTGCCAGTAGGATATAACCCACCATTTAAGACTGTATGACACGGAACTCTACTCCATAGTCTGGGTCGAGGTTAAAATCTTCGATAACATAACCTGTTTTGGTACATACAGTAGCATTGCGAGTAATAGGCTCATACTTCAGAATCTCCAAGCCTCTCCAATTAGGGGAGATACCATCCTTTACTACTGGCTCAATGATATCGCCTACTTTAAATTCAGTTGTCATAGTTAATCCTTTGCATTGAAGAAGGCTAGTGCTACCAGTAATACTACTACTAGCCATATGATTGCCCAGATATACATCTGTGATTCGAGTGGTCCCATTAGAAGTCTCCCTGGTCACCACGTGAGTTAATATCTTTGCGTGGTGCTTTGCCTATTACAGAGAAAGCCAGGAAAGCAAAGAACAGTAGTCCACCAATGGGACCAGTGACAGCAAATACACCAAAGATTGCTGCTACAGCTAATACTACAAGTACTACCTTGGTTCCTAGTGGAACAGCATTAGGATTCATTTGAATTTTCCTTCGAGTTTGGTGATGGTGTCATTTACCCACTGCATACGCCATGGGTTTTCATGATGTACTTCTTTGGAGTACACAGGCTGCCCCTTTTCAGGGTGGTTAAATGGAATCAAAGCACTTAAGCCATCCATTCTGAACATAGTTGTCATTTCATCTGAGATGTACCACACAGTATCTTCATCATCTGCATAGATGCTACGAGCATAGTTGTTCAGGTTAGTACACAAGCCGTGCTCTTTATGAAAGACCTCATGCTTAGGCACACCTTCCTCTACCCAAGCTTTGTATGCTTTGAGGAAGTTAAGGATGATATGTTGATAGTTCATTATTTGACTCCCATGCATTTAGCGTGAGCATAGTTAAGGTCATCCCAGGAGAACTCATCTCCCAGTTTGATACGTTTACCACACTCGTAGCATTTACGAGGTAGATAGTGCTTACGCACTTTGTGGAGTTTACGAATCTGTTTACGAGTAGGCTTGGCTACAAAGTAGTGGTCTATGTGTTGACCATACTTATTCTCTAAGGATACTTGCCAGCGTTTGGCAAAGTCCATACTACTACCATATAAGCTGGTCATAGTAATGGGTTTCTGAAGGTTAAATCGGTTACATAATGTACGCATCTTGCTTACTCCTTCTTCTAAGTTAGCTGCTCGAAATTACGGTTAGCTTTTATCCCCTCTTCGTCGAAAAGGACTTAAAAGTTAAACTTAGTTTATCGTCGGTTAAAAATAAAAGGACTCCCCTAAGGGAGTCCCAATGCACAGTTACTTGCTTACGAAAGACAGAGTACGTGCATACTTATTCTCTTCAACAGGAATGTCTGCTTCCGGTGCTTTCACACGACGAAGTTGAACTTGCAGTTGAATGATACCTTCAGCACCTGGTTCCAGGTCTTTAGCAAAGTCCATGAGCTGGTCCAGCAGGTCGTTCTGAGCACAACGAAGTGCACGGAAGTCAGCATTGCTGCTGTTAGTTGGCAGATGCTCCTGAGTATCCAGAGGGATACCAGTAGGCAGAGAGATGAATTTCTCATCTTCAGTGCCTTCGTTAGCAACATAGCCAATGTTCAGCCAATACTGAGCTTTGGGCTTAGAGTCAGCCGGTGCAGCAGCTGCGTTAGATTTGTTACCAAAGGTTTTTGCAAAGGATTCGATAGCCATTTTGTACTCTCCAGATAATTGTTTAGGTTTATGCTGAGTGTCTCTGTCGGTGAGAACACCCAAACAAAAGGTTAAGATTTCATACAGGATTGGATGCATAACATCATCCATAAGACGCGGAGCGTCTTGGTTTTAAGCAGTTTTTACTTCTCTCCAGTACCACAAACGCCCAGTGAGTGGTAGTTCCCGGCCACGTTGGAAGTAAGGCGTATTATCGTGCTCACTTACCGTTAAATCACTATCTTGTATTAACATAATACGACTAGCACCAGAAGGTGTTGCTATGATTACTGTGCCTTCGGGTACAGATTCAGTCTTTGATTTGATGCATACATACTTAGGCATTGTTGTCACCTTTGTTGTTGTTGAATAGCTTGGCAAACCGTTCCAATGAAGTCTCTCCATTGACAGGTTTAGCTTTCTTATACTGCTTAGGTTTGTATTGCTTGATGCAACGGAAGTCAGGCATTGTGCTCTCCTTATTTAATCTCGGAGATTTGCTTAGCGAGTGATTCGCACTCATTAGTGCAGAATTCTTCATCTCGCCATACACCATTATCGAATGCCCACAGTTTCTCCATATCAGTACCCTTCAGTTCTTCGGGACATTTCATGTAGTCACCATAGTGAGCACAGTCGTAACCGACTACATACTTACCATCCATTTCTGGTAGGTTATCCGCATAGGTAACACCACCATGAACGTTGAGTTCCATGATAGGACTCTCATCGTAGTCAGGTTTTCCCAGACGTTCTGGTAATTCAACGTAGCCACAGTGATGACTTCCTCTTACGAGTAGAATCATTGCACGTAAACCAGATTTGGTAGTCCAATCTTTGATTACTTTGGTATAGGAATTAGTAGTGATAGTAGTCATTTTTGTTCCTTATCTATCCGTTGGATTAGTTGGTTTTTGTTTCTACTTTTTGAATAAATAGTTGAACTATCTGATTCAAAGGGTTTGGCACTCCGAAGAGCGCCAATGTTGATTTAGTCTTCAGACAGGATATCGCGCAGACGGTCATATGCTTGTTGATAGAGTTCAGCATTCTGTTCATCTTTGCAGAATTCTTTGATAGATTTCTGTCTTACAGCTTCTTGCATAGCTGTTTCTTCTACCAGCTTCGCCGTGAATTCATGCATTTCCAGTTTGTCACGGATAATCTGTTTGTCAGACATCTTAGTGACATAACGGTTTAACATACCTACAGCTTTAGTAGCAGTACCAAAGGTATCAGCTACAGTAGTTGCTGCTTCATTTACTGTACCGAGTAAAGTTCCAGCAGTCATACGTACAGATGCAGTAGTAGTCATTGTATAGCTCCAAGGTTGAGTGATATGGACGACATGTCCATAGGTTGCGGAGCAACGTGTACTGTGTAAGGTGGGGTAGGGTCATACATAGCAGAGCTAAGTACCGGGGGGGTACTCATAGTGTAAGGGGGTGTAGCCCCACCAATACACTACAGTCGTACATACATGAGACGGTAATCCCAATGAAAAAATTTAGGAGGTTATACATATAGACCTCCTATTTAGTTCTATATAACAATTGCTCTGCTTTAATACCGTGCTCTGCTAAGAAGTAGCATGGACCGGATACATCTGAGACTAGGCTTCCTGGTTCCAGCTTGATAAGGTTGACTATCTTATTCCTGAGTAAGCACTCTCCTGCTATCCAGTAGAAGTCTAACTCTGGGTGTACATAGACAGGAGCGTTAGGATTGTTTTCCGCATCCCAGTCCCACTTAATACTTTGGGATATGTACAGATTACCCGCTCCTGATAAGTAATATAATCTCATATGTTTCCTGTGTATGGTGTGCCTATCAGTTCATACTCGTTAGCTAAGGCTGCAAGCTTGATGATGTACTCTTTGTTACTTCGTATGTTCTTTACAGTGCAGGAGGCTGGCCATAGATTGCTTACGATATAAGTACTACCACCAGGACTGCTATATACGTTACCTTTCCTTACTGGTTCATTCATATAGTTCCCATCCGTTAGCAAGGGCATGCATTGTTAGGAAGTGCTTGGTCATATCCATGTGACTAGCCCCCACAACAATTCTCCTGTCTTCTAACATTCTCCAAAGTAGTTGATTAATCCTGGGTATATACACAGCTTTGCCCATTAGCATGTGCTTATAAGCTTCAAGTCTTGTCATATAAGCACCACCCGTCTTTATAGATAGTGAAGTTCATAAACTCATCAGTAAACTCCAGACTACCAAAGTCTATGATAATCTTTCTGTCTGGGGTCAAGCTCCATGGGTCACTTGGTATAGAGTAATGGGATACCTGGTTACCCATAAGTAGCTGGGCATAGGCCTCAAGTCTAGTCATGGGGCACCACATTATAAATAGGAGAAGATGAGACCCAGTAGATAAGTAAGTTTTTACTATCAACCTTTACTACCCTCACTGCGTTATGAGACAAATAGTAAGGACGCCGAGTACCACGGGTGTAGTGGTATGGCTCGCCATCACGGAGGGTATAAATACGTAGCTGGTCGTGTGGGATATTCTTTATGAGTAACTCACCCAGCATGAGTTCTTTCTCTTCTTGGTTCCTAACCAGGATAAGATGGTTCAGTGACTTAAGAAAGTAGTCCTCTAAGTCTATGTCACCAATGTAATTAGGTAAGGCACAGTTTACTTTCATGATAGTACCTATCTGTGTTTAGTTACGAAGCATAGCGTGTATGTCTTAAGGAAGGGGTCAGTACTAATCACCAGCTCATAACCAGGAACCGCTACGAAGTGAAAGCTTCTGTGAGTGTTGGTTATTGGTATATGCTTAGTCTTATTAAGTATGATGGGGTTAAGTGCTATACCATCCAGTAACCACTTACCCATGATGGCGTAAGATTCATCACACTCAGGTAAGTGAATCTGTGCATCTTTATTGAAGGCAGAGAATAGTAACGGGGAACCCGCATCGAAGGTGGGAAGTCTACCGTTCTTGCGTTGCCAGTCCAAATCTACACCAGTTATTCGAACCATGTTAAAGCTCCTGTGTTTAAAGAAAAAGGGAGACCCATTGCAGTGGGCCTCCCCCTCCTATACCTTGCGTTTGTCAAATCAGTTCACTCTGATACTACTCATCCAAGCTGGGCGATGATTTGCCGTAAGTCTAACGGTACTCTGTTAGCAGGAGTCGCCTGAAATGTAGCTGAAGAGGTTATTAACTTAGGTAGTGTAAGGAGGTAAAACCACTGATGGCCCTAAGTCCCGCCACCATCTCCTGGGCGAGTACGAATCAATATACGATAGTAACTGCTACCTTACCAGCACCAACGTCTCTGTCTATAGAGATACTTTCGGGTGTCTTTTCATAAAAGACAATAGCTGATACTGGTTTAATAATCTTAGCTGTCTTAGTTACAAGTTTAACACTTACATGCTGAAGGTTATCTATCAGGATTTTACCTTGCATATAAGCCAGGGATTCTTCGGAGGTTACCACTATGGTGTCACCATCCATAAGTGCAAGCTTCTTAATATCAATTTCAGAGTACTGGGTTGTATCACTATCCAGTGTAAAGAATAATCTCGTCTCTTTATTTCCTTTAGGCAATAGGATTCCCGCGACTCTGACTTAGTATTGTAAGGAGCCTAAAAACAGTCTAAAGTCTAAACCTATACGGGGGATTCTTCAAGGTCTTTCAACCCAAGAAAAGAATCTTAGTAAATAGACATAAATTTATAGAAGACATAAGTAGGAAGACTATGACTGACATGCTCACCAAGAAAGATATCGTTGCTGCCCTACCTCCACAGTTTAAGTCCAGTGTTACTGACCAACTGGTGGATATGGTTAACAACGTCACGCAAGACCAGGTACTGGCAGAGAACATCCGTAATAACTTCATCACCTATGCCGGTGTCATGAAGGATGGTAAGTTCAAAACCCAGGACTACCTGAATGCTGTCCAGTATGTAACCTATAAGCACATGGGGTATAGCAATAAGGATGCTTACTTCAAGACATTCCCTAAACGACAAGCTGAACTTGTTGCAAGGGGAACCAGTGAGAAGGATATCTCTGCCTACGCTTCTGCTTACCACAGGGGTAAGCTTGTTAATCTGATTATGGAACAGTCTCTGATTCCTGTTTGGATTGTTAACCAGGACTTGTTCCAACGGGCACTTAATACCCAAGCAGAACTCATGGACACTGCACAGAGTGAACTCGTTCGTACTCAGGCAGCTAACTCTATCCTTACTCATCTGGCTAAACCGAAGGATGCAGTTACCAATATCAACCTTGACCTGCGAGAAAACTCTGGGTTATCCGAACTCAAGAACACACTGACCCAGTTGGCAGAAGCTCAAATTGAGGCTATCCAATCCGGTACGCCTACTAAGGTGATTGCAGGTAGCTCACTGGTTCGTGACGATGAGGACGTGACGGATGTCTAATCTTATTAAGCAGGAACTGGATGAGTGGTTGGACCAAGTAGACTACTCAGTACTGAATACACCAAGCTATGTACCAACACAGTTTGCTTTGACCTTTGCCAACTTTATTAAGCTGGTTAACGGTAAAGAGGGTGAGGCCAACAAAACACCACCGGTCCACTTGAAGATGCTGGACAAGATTACAAGCAAGAACCAGTACATTGCTAACCTGTGTTTTCGTGGTGCTGCTAAGACCACTCTGTTTATGGAGTACTTTACCTTGTTCCTGGCAGTGTTCGGTCATTTACCAGGACTGGGCAAAGTAGAGGGGATGATTTACGTATCTGACTCAATGGAGAACGGCGTTAAGTCTGCACGTAAGAACATTGAGTTTCGTTACGATAACAGCCCCTTTCTTCAGCAGTGGATACCAAACGCTAAGTTCACAGATAACTACTTAGAGTTTATTAACGCTGAGGGGCATCGACTTGGTGTGAAGATGTTTGGTGCTAAGACTGGTCTTCGTGGTACCAAGATTTTTGGTAAGCGTCCTACTCTCTGTGTACTTGATGACTTGGTTAGTGATGATGACTCCCGTTCCAAGACTGCAATGGAAGCCATTAAAGATACGGTCTACAAGGGAGTTAACCACGCACTAGACCCAACCCGAAGAAAAGTAATCTTCAATGGTACCCCATTTAATAAAGAGGATATCCTCATTGAGGCTGTTGAATCCGGGGCATGGGACGTAAACGTATGGCCTGTATGTGAGAGATTCCCCTGTACTCGTGAAGAGTTCCAGGGTGCATGGGATGACCGATTCACATACGACTATATCCACGACCAGTATGACATGGCAGTTAAGACGGGTAAGCTTGCTGGTTTCTACCAGGAACTAATGTTACGTATCAGTTCTGAGGATGAACGTTTAGTTCAGGATAGTGAGATTAAGTGGTACTCACGTGAACAGCTCTTACGCCTGAAGTCCTGCTATAACTTCTACATCACTACTGACTTTGCTACCAGTGAGAAGAATAACAGTGACTACACTGTCATATCCGTATGGGCCTACAGTTCTAACGGGGACTGGTTCTGGGTAGATGGTATATGTGCACGTCAGCTTATGGATAAAACGTTCGATGACTTGTTCAGACTGGTTCAGGAATACCAACCCAATCTTCAACAGGTGGGCGTAGAGATTACTGGTCAGCAAGGTGGATTCATTCCTTTACTTCAAAGGCAGATGATTGACCGTAACGTCTTTTTTAACTTTGCTAGTTCTAATGGTGGGCAACCTGGTATTCGCCCGGCAACAAGTAAACTTGCACGATTTAACCTTGTAGTTCCTTGGTTCAAAACTGGTAAGATGTACTTCCCAGAAGAAATGCGTAACTCTACTATCATGGGACTATTTATGGGGCAATTGAAGTTAGCAACCATCAATGGTCTGAAGGGTAAAGACGACTGTATCGATACAATCTCTATGCTGGGTTACTTAAATCCATGGAAGCCACAAGCAGGCATGGTACCAGTCAATCAGAGCGGTGACCCAATGTGGGATGACGACTTTGATAGAGACGACAACAATCCACTATCTTCCTACATTGTGTGAGGAATTATGATTAAGCTGACCGAGCTGTATAAGAGTCTGGCTCTAAGTGTTCTTAACAACACCAGTGTTGTCACTGATGGTAAGAAGGACATTGAGCCAGACAAGAAAGAGTACATTCTCGAATTTATTAATGAGGGGCTTACCCGTCTACACGGTAGGTTCCCTCTTAAAACTGAGAATGTGTTCGTAGAAATGAGGGAGGGTAGAACAGAGTACCCATTACTCAAACGCTATTCGTTTATGGGGTTTGACCCTGAGTTAGCTCAATACCCTTTCATAATGGATTCAGTAACTAATCCATTTGAAGAGAATGTGATAAAGATACTGATGGTGTATGATTCCTTAGGGGAACGTCGAGGACTTAACGACAACCACAACCCACACGGGCTATTTACCCCAAGACCAGACACATTACAGTGTATTCGCCCTCGTCATTGTGAAGTACTTACGGTAACTTATCAGGCGAAGCATCCAACTCTTACTGTAGATGGTGAGAACCAGGAAGTAGACCTACCTGATTCTTTGCTGCCTGCATTAAAGTACTGGGTAGCGTATAGCTATTACACTGGTCTCAATACTGCTGAGAGTACAGGTAAAGCAGCAGAGTATCTGCAAATGTACGAGTCAATCTGTGGAGAGGTTAAGGACTACGACCTTGGTAGCAGCAGTGGGTCGAACACCAATACATTATTTGAAATAAGAGGGTGGATATGAATTCTCATAACCCGTTTAACACAGGTGGTAGTGGGTGCACTAATGATTTTCGTTCTGCTGACCAATTAGTAGAACGTATCATTGGTGATGCCTACCACGTAGTAAAAGAGGTATATCTTGCTTTAGGTAATCTTACCTACATCTATAACTACCTACAGAAGTACGGTCTGATTATTACTGTAGATAGCAAGGATGCAATCAAGGATATCCCTTTATCAATTGGTAAATTTGCCCGTGTTTACAACAAATCCGATACAGCTGGGTACTACTTTACCGATTACCTGTATGTAGCTGATGATACTACAGGTATCCCGTCCAATGACCCAACTGCAACTGGTTCCTGGATTAGCACAAAGTCTACTGGCTCTAATGCCTCTTTTGTTCGCATTTGGAAATACAAAGCAGTGTCTGATGGTGAAACTGTAATTCAGTTGCCTACAGATATGCCAATTGTAGACGTGCAAACCATTTACGTGCAGGGTTCTCGCCAAGATGCTGGGGAAGGTTTCGTATATAACGAGGGAGATGCGACCATCATCCTGGCTGATGAGCTTGAAGCCGGTAACTTAGTCACAGTCATCATTGGTATAACTGACCCTGATATGGACATCGACATTTTCTCTTTGTTAAAGAAAAATGATGGGGCATCTAATATAGGTACTTCTGCCGGTATTACTGTAGAAGAATCACTATCGCTCCTGTATGGAAAAAGTGGTTTTACCCGCATAGGTCGTTGCTCTGACATTGAAACATTGCGAACAATTGAACCAGTTAACCCAGGTGAAATGATTTCTGTAGTTGCATATCACTCAGGCTGGGCAGCAACATCCAACCCTTCTGGTGGAGGCTGGTTTGTTTATGATGCAGCAGATACGGCAACCGTAGATGAAGGCGGCTCTTGTATCGTTACAGCAGGTGGTAAGCGTTGGAAACGAATGCGTGAAGCTGCCATTATCAGCCTGGCTGAATATGGTATTGCACCCGGTTCTGGCGCTGATATATCAGTCGCATTGCAGTCAGCAATTAACTGGTCACGTGCCAACGACATTACGACCATCACCATTCCAGCCAGTAGAACGCCTTATGTAATGACAAAGAGTGTGTCAGCTGACACCACCAATACGCCAATTGAGATACTTGGTGGTTCTGGTAAGAACATGGATGAGGTAACCATTGAGCACTATTACGATAGTGATGCAGGAACCACATGGGCTATTAAGTTCTTTAATACTGTAGCTGGCGCACCATGCTGGAAGACTGCAAAATCTTCCGGCATTTATGCATACTGCATGGATTCTATCAACCCTTTGCACTTCTATCGTTTTAACGATGGATGGCGTAATGAACTAACTAACTTCCATGCACATGGGTACATAAAATCCAGTGCCTTTGTACTGTGTAATGATATCTCATGGACTGAAAACTTTTACTGCGAGAACTTGAACATTCGTCACTGTAAGAGTATGTGCCAACTGTACACAAACTCTGCATGGCATAGTTTCTATGGTTTCACTGCACGTAATATATTCTTTAGCCATGGTAATTTAGTTGGTGGGCCTTCTGAGGCCATTGTACTAGGTACTGGTACGGAGCCAGGCCAAGCATTTCTGTATGCCGCAGATATAGATATCGGTGGTTGGCTGGGCACAGTATATCCAGGGCAGCCTCACATAGGGATACGAGTTCGCCAGTATTCGTCACTTGTAGAGTCTAAGGTTACATCCCGTTATGACGGGGTTTCATCACCCAATCTTGGTAATAACTTCCGTATGTTCGTTACGGATAACGTAAACGCAATGGTTGACGTGGAATATATTAACCACAACAACCAGTATGGATACATTGAGGGTGCTTTCACTCTGCCTGCTGCTGGTAATACTGTTACTGCTAGGCTGTGGGATAATCTTGCATACCCTACCAATGATGGAAGTACTTATACCCAGGGACGTTGTACATTTGGTAATTCGCCTTGGGGGGCAAGATGTCCTATCCGTTTACGCGGTGGAAAGTTGGTGTACAGAACTAGCCTGACGTCCGCAGCAGATGCAGTAACTGCTGCTGGGATTTTACGTATCGAAGGCTTGCCTGTATTAAGTACGTTTGCTATTGAGTTGCGTGTTAACGGACCAAACCACTCCAATGCACAGCGATTCATCGTGACTACTCAGAACCAGGACTATGTTGCTTCTGTACAACGATTAGATGCTCTGCAAGCAGCTACTGCTGTTAACAGTGTGTTTAACTCTGCAACAAGCACTGTATCAAGCACAGCAGAGACGACATTAAGTCCTAAAAACTCCTTTAGTACTAATGGTCTTTATGTACGAACCTATAACAATCTTGTTGCAGGTACTTATCAAGCTGCTCAAGGTTGTAAGGTGGATATTATGATTCCTCCAGCCCTTTACAGGGGTGTTGCTACCAACGATGGAACTCCTGTTGCAGGCAATAACTATGGAATTGAGATAGAGCTTGTACAACTTTAAAGCACTCATTAGTAATGTGACTTGCCCCCTATTAAAATAGGGGGCCGTTTAAAACTACAACATGAGGGATAACCCATGAATAAGGTGTTTACGCAGCCTACTGGTCCAGTGGCTAAACAAACTAATAAACAAGCTATAGCTCGGATATTGGGATTGAAACAGAGTCAAGTGGGCTATCTGTCTACTAATACTCTGGTAAATGATTACGTTGTTCTATACGAACCAACTACACAAACGTATTGGCTAAGGGGTAGTGCTACTGGAGTTCCTGTAAGTTGGGTTACTAATGGTAAGTCTTCCCTTACTCTCACTACATCGGTTGGCGTGTATTCTCTCGAATACGCCAATATTACAGAGAGACTTTCCGACGATAACGGTACGTCTTACATAAAACATGAGGGTGAATCCTTGTCCGATTATATAGCTTCTACTAAAGCATTGCCTCATGTAGGCCCACTGTGGCAAAAGGTTCGTAGTAACCAAGCCGATGCTTTTATCCTTATTATGGGCGATTCTACTGGTAACTCTGACTTTGAGTGGGTTTACAAGTGGGCTTTGTGGGTAGCTGAGAAATACCCAACCCACAGTGTACGCTATCGCTTATTCGTAGATGGTACAGGTTGGACAGAAGAAGTCAGAATGAGTACTGGAACTACTGATAAGTCCATTTTCATCGATAACGTTTCTATTCCTGGTTCCACAGAACGCTACTACCAAGGGGCAATGCGTTCACAAATTCATAATCAAGGTCGGGTCTATGACTTGGTTATCCTTAACTACGGTCACAATGAAGGAACTAGTGTACCTGAGTTAACTATTCAGGCTGGTTTTACTGAGGGAGTGCTCGCAGCTAAGCAAGACAACCCAGGTGCTCCTATTGTAGTAACTGCCCAAAACCCACGCAGAGATTACCCTGACCACTCTGCAAGAGCAGTCTCTGCTTGGGCTAAAGTAGCTGCTGTGCAGGGTCTGGGTATTATTGATGTTTACTCTAAGTTTATAGAGCTGGGCGTACCTGAAAACTTATACACGGATATGATTCACCCTAACGCTGATGGTATGGATGTTTGGGTAGGCGTGGCTAAGGAAGCTTTAAGTGATAACCCAGCGTTCCAATTTGATAAAATAGTAGACAGCTATACTGGGCCATTACGCCCTAACCTAGCACCTAACCCAGTGTTTAATGCCTGGACTGGGTCTGTTCCAACGTCTTGGGCAGTAAACTCTGTAGGTGTGACTCGTGATATGTCACGAAGAGACTCTTTTGCTTTTAGCGTAAAAGCTACAGTTTTAGCGAAGAGTTCACCATTGTTTTATACGGACTTGTCCGACTACTTATTTGCACTACGGGGGCAATGGGTAACCTTTGCAGCAAGGATTTGGAAGAACTCAGGATTGTCTACTAATGCTGGGCGGCTTCAGATATCTGGTACTAATATGACCCCTATTGCTTCCAGAACTAAAGCCAACGAAGCTGATAATGGTTGGATGTGGGTAGTGTGTCATGCATACATACCTAAAGAGGTTACGACCCTACAATTGCGCATAATACCTGGTAGTACTGTAGGCGAGTATGTGAACATAGACCGTTGTTGGTTTGGTGTAGGCTTAACTCCTTCTGATGTTGATTTTATAAACCAAGTTCCGGTTCAGTTGGATGACTACTATAGCTCGCTTAACGTAGGTATCCCTGTTGGTTATGACGGTACCCTTACTGTACAGGACCGTCTTATTAAGGTAACCCCTAATACCACCAAAGCACGTGTGTATGTCAGCATCGGTTATCTGACCGTTGGTACCTCTTATAAAGTAACATGGGTAAGGAACAATACATCTACGGGGGATGTATATATTAGGGGAGCTGCATCTGGGCTAGGGGATATTATTGCACAAGCAGAGCTAGAGTCGGCTACTAGTATAACTTTCGTAGCAACTAACAAAACTAACTCATTGCTAGTTGAAACTGATGGTATTACCCCGATTGACATTACAGTAGTCAGTATTGTGCGAGTATAAGCCATTTCAAATTAAGCCCCCCTATGGGGGCTTTTCTTCCTTCCTAATCCATACTTAAGTAAGTATTATCTGTTGGTCAGACTCTTCTGATACGTCCCATCCGGGTGTTATTACAAACCATAAGGACTTTCTCATGAGCGATGAATCGACATCGGTTCTTCTTGCCCGATTGGAGGAAAGACTGGAAACTTTATTTAAGAACCAAGAAAAGGAAGAGCGTTCTAAAGAGAAGCTGGAACAAACTCTCTCTGGTCTGAGAGATTCTGTCCAACAGATGGAAGGACGTCTTAAGAGTGTTGAGGATAGTCTTGCTAAGTCTGAACCTACCATCGAAGAATTCACTACCATCAAGCACAAGGTGGTTGGTGCTGGTATCTTTGGTAAATGGGTATGGGCAGGAGCAGGTGCAATCATTGGTATATTAGCAGCAGCCAGACGGGAGATTTTCGCATGGTTCGCAAGTTAACTAAACGGGTTGGTTTAGTACCAAACTGGCAAAGATGCTGGAAGTGGGCCTCTATTCAGTTAAGTGCAGGCGTTTTGTTTTTCTTTTCTGCATTGGACCTTATTCAACTCTACTCAAATGCTATACCTCCCCACATACTTAAGGAAATCCCTCACTCTAGTGAAATCATCATGTGGGTGTGCTTCCTTAACATCATTGCTCGGTTGTTCCACCTAAAACCAAAGGAAACAAGTGATGCAGATAAAGAATAAAAAAGTAGCTGCAAAAGGAGGTGCAGTGGGGGCCGTAATCGCTACCATTCTGGGGGTAGTGTTTACAATGGAAGGCGGTTATGTAAATAACCCCAAAGACCCAGGAGGTGAGACTAACCATGGAATCACCAAAGCCGTAGCAATGTCCCATAAAGAAACCCTAGCAAGGGAGTATGGTTGGAATGGTTCAATGAAAGGTTTAACTCAGGACATGGCAGCAGACATCTACGTAGATGACTATATTGTCAAACCTGGTTTCCTTGAGTTTGCTTCCATTAGCCCAGCCATTACCCATAAGCTTGTGGATGCAGGCGTTAATACTGGTACTGCCAGACCATCTAAGTGGCTGCAAGAATCATTAAATGATTTAAGCAGGGGTGGCAAAGACTACCCTAAAATCCAAGTTGATGGTAAAGTCGGTGCAGGTACAGTAAATGCATATAAATCCCTTCAACAAAAACGAGGCAAAGTGGCAGCGTGTAAGGTAATGATTAAGATGTTAGATGGTAAGCAACTTACTCATTATGTCTCACTGAATATGCCAGACTTTACATACGGTTGGGTTGCTAACCGTATTGGTAATGTACCTCTGGAGAAGTGTAATGATGACGCTAAACTATAAGGTTTGCTCCATCATCTTATTGGCTGCGTCAGCAGCCTTTATTTGTTGGAGAGTATATGAAGCTGGTCAACACTCAGTGCAAACCAAGTGGGATGCACAGAAACGTTTAGATGAACAGGCCATTAACAAAGCCAAAGGTGAGAATGATGCGCTTAGCAGACAGCACAAGTACGAAGTCGAGCTATTGCAAGCAAGACTCAAAACTGCCAACGAAAATTACCAAGCTTCTCTTGACTCTATCACTAGTCAGTACTCTGCTAGGTTGCAGCAATCTGAACAAAGAGCCAAAGTATATCAACGTCAAGCCGAAGGTGGAGCCACTGAGTGCAGAAGTCTTGCAAGCCATGCAGTCAGACTCGACAACAGTCTTGAACAAGGCAGACAGCTGGTTGAAGAACTCAGGGCAACTGTTAGACTCCGTGACGGACAAATAATTGAATTGTCTAATCAGATTCGAGCAGACCGTAAACTATTAGAATAGGACTTATTATGGAAACCGTTGATTCTATGAAGCCAATGCCAGACCCAAGTGAGTCTAGTAAGCTTACAGACTGGGCAAAGGAACCCAGTATACAATCCTTAAAGGCTGACCTTGAGGCAGGTAAACCAGCTCATGATGCATTAATGAATGAAATCAATGACTGGAATGACTTACGTAAAACAACGGGTAAGCATAAGCCTCCTAAGATTAAAGGTCGTTCTCAGGTTCAACCTAAACTGGTTCGTCGTCAGGCAGAGTGGCGTTATGCTCCTCTGTCTGAACCATTCCTGTCTTCTCCTAAGCTGTTTACGGTAAAACCGGCTACCTGGGAAGATGCTGATGCAGCACGTCAAAATGAGTTAGTACTGAACTACCAGTTCCGTACACAACTTAATCGCGTGAAGCTTATTGATGACTTCATTCACTCTACTGTGGATGATGGTACTAGTATTGCTCGTGTTGGCTGGGACCGTCGTATTATTAGGGTTAAAGAGGAAGCTCCAGTATTCCAGCTTTACCCTATTGAAACGGAAGAGCAGATTCAGGCTTTACAGCAAGCCATCGAATTAAAAACTGCTAATCCTCGTCAATATGAGGAGAATGTACCGGATGACATCAAAGAAGCAGTTAACTACTTTGAAGAGACCGGTGAAGCCACTTATGCTATTCAGTCTGGTTCCACGGAAGTAGAGATTGAAAAGGCAATCGTCAACAGACCTACTGTAGAGTTTCTTGACCCAAACAACGTAGTAGTTGACCCGTCCTGCAATGGCGATTTAGATAAGGCACTCTACTGTGTCATATCGTTTGAAACCTGTAAGGCTGACCTGCTTAAAGTACCTGGTCGTTACCATAACCTGGATAAGATTGACTGGGAGTCTAACTCTCCAATTACTGACCCAGACCATACATCCAATACCCCCGGTGATTTCCAGTTCCGTGATGCTATGCGTAAACGTGTGGTTGCTTATGAATACTGGGGATTCTGGGATACAGATGGTAAAGGCGAGTTACAACCAATTGTAGCTACCTGGATTGGGTCCACCCTTATTCGTTTAGAGAAGAACCCATATCCTGACGGTAAGTTACCAATTGTAGTCACTCCTTACATGCCTCGTAAGCGAGACCTGTTTGGTGAAGCTGATGCAGAGTTACTTGGTGAAAACCAAAAGATTCTGGGTGCTACTATGCGTGGCATGATTGACTTACTTGGTCGTAGTGCCAACGGTCAACGTGCTTACCCTAAAGGAATGCTCGATGCTCTTAACCGTAGACGTTTTGAGGATGGGCAGGACTATGAGTATAACTCATTACAGGGTAATCCAGCTCAGTCCATTATTGAGCATAAGTTCCCTGAGCTACCTCAGTCAGCTATCGTAATGTCTCAAATGCAGAACCAGGAAGCAGAGGCACTAACTGGTGTTAAAGCATTTGCTGGTGGTGTAACCGGTGAAGCTTATGGTGATGTTGCTGCTGGTATTCGTGGTGTACTGGATGCTGCTTCTAAACGTGAGATGGCTATTCTTCGTCGACTGGCTAAAGGTATGGCTGACATTGGTACAAAGATTTGTGCAATGAATGCTGTATTCCTGTCAGAGAAAGAAGTAGTTCGAATCACTAACGAAGAGTTTATTGAAGTAAACCGTGAAGACTTAGCAGGTAACTTCGACTTAGAAGTGGATATTAATACTGCTGAGATTGATAACCAGAAGTCTCAGGATTTAGGCTTCATGGTTCAAACATTGGGTGACTCTGTACCAATGGATGTTAAGTTACGTTTGCTCGCTAAGATTGCAGACCTTAAACGTATGCCTGACTTGGCACACGAATTACGTACTTATCAGCCACAACCAGACCCAATGGAAGAGGAACTTAAGCGTCTTGCTGTTGAAAAGGCACAACTTGAGAACGAAGAAATTAAGTCTCAAATTGAACTCAATAAAGCTAAGGCTGAAGCAGAGACTGCCAAGAAAGACCTTACTAACTTGGATTACCTGGAGCAGGAATCTGGTACTAAACATGCTCGTGAGATGGATAAGCAGAAAGCTCAATCTCAGGGTAACCAGAACCTACAAGTTACTAAGGCACTTACCCAACCACAGAAAGAAGGTGATTCTTTCCCTAACATATCTGCTGCAATTGGGTATAATGCATTGACCAACGGAGATAATTCGGGTATTCAATCTATACCTGATAGAGAGATGGCAGCACAGAATGACCCAGCTCTCTCACTTGGTTCCAAATACTTTGACCCGGCACAAGACCCAGCTCTTAGTCCTGGTATGAACATTTAATAAGAGGCAGACCATGTCAACCGAATACGCTATTGAAGAACTAGAACTTCATCGCACCAAATTGAAAAACTCTGTTGCCTATGCAGAAGACGTACGCAAGCTTATGGGCAACCCTCTCTTCCGTAAAATCATTATGGAAGATTTCTGTATTCAATCTGCTGCCCGTTATGTACAAGAGTCCTGTGACCCACTGCTTACAGCAGAACAGCGTGCAGATGCATTAGCACTGGCTCAGGCTGGTGGACATCTTAAACGCTGGTTGGATATTACCCTGCGTATGGCAGATACCAGTGAACGTTCTATTCTGGATGTAGACGAAGAACTTGAAAAACTTCGTGCCCAGCCAGAAGATGAAACTGAATAATAACCCGGAGATATCCTATGACTACGGAAGCCACTAATAAGGCTTCCGACATTTTCGAAATGTCGGATGATGAGATTCTGAATATGTCTTCTCCTACTGTTGAAGACACTCAGAACAACCCAGATGATGACAATGCTCATAGTCAGAATAATGACGATGTAGTTGCCACTCAAGCTGAACAGCAACAGCAAGTAGAGCCTGAAGTAGAAACCGAAGTTGAAAAAGTAGAAGATGCAAACTCTTCCAATTCTGATAATGTTAATGATAAAGTTGACAATACAGAAGTTGATAGTAACGGTAAGCCGATTACTGAAGATGTCCCTTCTACCCAACAACCCGGCCAGGTTGAAGGTAAAGACAAGCAGGAGGAAACTCCCAAGTCTGAAGGTCTGCCCGCCGACTTCAACTATAAAGCAGGCTACGAGCAAATCATGGCCCCCTTTAAAGCTAACGGTAAAATGATTACTCCCCGTTCACCGGAGGAGGCCATTAGCCTGATGCAGATGGGTGCTAACTACACTCGTAAAATGCAAGAATTGCAGCCTTATCGTAAGGTAATGCTGATGCTGGAAAACAACGGATTAATGGATGAAGGTAAACTTTCTTTCCTGATTGACCTGGAGAAAAAGAACCCTGACGCTATTAAGAAGTTGATTAAAGAAGCTGGTATTGACCCTCTCGATATTAACCCGGAAGAGGAAGTTAATTACCAAGCAGGCAATCACCGTGTAACTGACGCTGAAGCAGCATTTGCAACCGAACTGGACGATTTAAAGTCTACCCCAGAAGGACAAGCTACTTTAGGTGTAATCGCTCAGACATGGGATGCACAGAGTAAAGAAGCACTGTTTGAGAATCGTGGCTTACTGCATACAATTCAACAGCAACGTGAAAATGGTATTTACGACCGTATCGTTTCTGAAATGAGTCGTCTGCAAATGTTAGGTCAGATTCCGGCTGGTACTCCGTTCTTGGCTGCGTATAATCAGGTTGGTAATCAACTGGCTGCTGCTGGTGGGTTTGCTGACCTGGTGCAGCCAAAGGCAGAACCTACTGTAACTACTCCAGCTGCTAAGGCTCCTGTAGTTACTCGTGTAGTACAACCTAAACCGGTTATTACTAACACAGAGCAAGCAAGTGCTGCATCTCCTAGTCGAGCTGCACCTCGTAAAGTAGAACAGTTTATTAACCCACTCGCTATGAGTGATGAAGATTTCGCTAAACTACCAGTACCCGGTAGACTTTAAAAGGTAAAGTACATGCTTAACTATAACGCTCCTATTGACGGTCAGAAGTCCAGTATTGACGGTGCTAACTCTGACCAGATGAATACTTTCTTCTGGTTGAAGAAAGCTATTATCCAATCCCGTAAAGACCAGTATTTCATGCCTCTGGCATCTGTTACCAATATGCCGAAGAACTATGGTAAGACTATTAAAGTCTACGAATACGTTCCTCTGCTGGATGACAAGAACATCAACGACCAGGGTATTGACGCCAACGGTGCTACCATCGTGAATGGGAACCTGTATGGTTCCAGCAAAGACATTGGTACCATTACCTCTCGTCTGCCTCTGCTGACTGAGAACGGTGGTCGTGTAAACCGTGTCGGCTTCACCCGTCTGTCTCGTGAAGGCTCCATTCACAAGTTTGGTTTCTTCTACGAATTCACCCAGGAATCTCTGGACTTCGACTCTGACGATGGCCTGAAAGAACATCTGTCCCGTGAACTGATGAACGGTGCTGTTCAGCTGACTGAAGCAGTACTGCAAAAAGACCTGCTGGCTGCTGCCGGTACTATTCTTTATGCTGGTGCAGCAACCTCTGATGACGAAGTCACTGGTGAAGGTACAACCCCTTCTGTAGTTTCCTACAAGAACCTGATGCGTCTGGACCAAATCCTGACCGATAACCGTACACCGACCCAGACTACTATCATCACTGGTTCCCGTATGATTGACACTCGTGTCATCGGTTCTACCCGTGTAATGTACGTAGGCTCTGAACTGGTACCTGAACTGAAAGCTATGAAAGACCTGTTTGGTAACAAAGCTTTCATCGAAGTTCAGCACTACGGTGATGCTGGTACCCTGATGAACGGTGAAATCGGTTCTATTGATAAGTTCCGTATCATCCAGGTTCCTGAGATGCTGCATTGGGCAGGTGCTGGTGCAGAAGCTACTTCTGCTAACCCAGGTTACCGTACCTCCACTGTAAATGGCACAGAACGCTACGACGTGTTCCCGATGCTGGTAGTTGGTGACGACTCGTTTACCTCTATCGGTTTCCAGACTGATGGTAAGTCTGTTAAGTTCACCGTCATGACCAAAATGCCTGGTAAAGAAACGGCTGACCGTAACGACCCTTACGGCGAAACTGGCTTCTCCAGCATTAAGTGGTACTATGGAATCCTGGTTAAACGTCCAGAGCGTCTGGCTCTGATTAAGACTGTTGCACCACTGTAATAAAATACGGGGGAGGTAACTCCCCCCTTTAATTGAACCAAAGGAAACATGACATGAGCATTAACGACAAGCCGACCACTGACAACGTTCAGGGCAACGATTCCGTTGATGAGTTACAAGTTGATGAGATGACCATTCTTAAGCAACGTGCAACCATGATGGGTATCAAATTCTCTAATAACATCGGATTGGAAGCACTGCGTAAAAAGGTGGCAGATGCCCAGGAAGGCATTACCGAACAAGAACAACCTGAAGTAAACCCACTGGCTACTACTACCGTACAAGAAGACAAACTGAGCATGGCTCAACGTATCCGTCTTGAGAATACTCGATTGGTACGAGTACGTATTCAAAACCTGGACCCGAAGAAGAAAGACCTGCCGGGTGAAATTCTCACTGTTGCTAACGATTATATGGGTACTGTTCGTAAGTTCGTCCCGTATGGTGAAGCAACCGATAATGGTTACCACATCCCATACTGCCTCTACAAACTGCTGAAGAGTCGCAAGTTCCTGCACGTTAGCGTTAAGAAAGGACGTAATGGTAAAGAGCGTGTAGAGCAACAATGGGTTCGTGAATTCGCAATTGAAATTCTGCCTCCTCTGACCCCAGAGGAGCTGAAGCAACTGGGTCAAGCCCAGCTTGCAGCTGGTAGCTTAAACGACGATTAAAGTATAAGCTGATGCTAACACGGCCCATTGGTAATATACCGTGGGCCGTTTTCATTTGAACCAAGAGGAAAAGATTATGTCTTGTGGGGCAGAAACAGAAGCTAACCGATTGCTGTTAGCTCTTACTACTGGTGAGGATTTTACCCTACCAGAAGTTGATATGACTAACTGGGATATCCCAGGTGGTGATGATTCACCAATCTTTGCAGAAGTACCACGTATTACTAACGAATCTCTTACTACCCGTGAAGTGGGTGGCTCTGGTGTATTTGATGCACTGATGGAATCCGCTAGTAAACACCTTAAAGCAGAGTTTAAAGAGAACCGAATTACTGGTGGTGAGTACACTAAAGCCTATATTGCTACTTTAGAGGCATGTATGGGCAATGCTGTACAATTCCTGTTAGGCCGTGACTCTGCTTACTTCCAGGCTGCACTGGCACAGATTCAGGCAGTTACTGCACGTGTTGGTTTGGCAACGGCTAAGGCTCAGTTTGTACTTGCTAAGGTACAGGCACTGACTACTAAGTCTGAATATGCTTTAACTAAACTGAAACTCTCTAATGAGAGCCAGAACTACTGTGCTGCACTGTTTAACCTGGATAATATTCTTCCTGCTCAGGAACGTTTGCTGCAAGAGCAGTATGAAGTACAGCGTGCTCAGACTCAGGAAACCCGTTCTGATGCTCTACCTGTTAGGGGTAGTATTGGTAAGCAGAAAGACCTGTATGACCAGCAGATTACTAGCTATAAGCGTGACTCTGAGGTTAAAGCAGCCAAGCTCTTTACTGACGCATGGATTACTCAGAAGACTATTGATGAAGGTCTAGTTCCACCGGATGGTTTCACCAATGACCAAATCAACCCGATTCTTATGACCCTGAAATCTAATAACAACCTGGGATAATGTATGGGACTGTTCGGCGGAAAGACTAAAATCTATGTAGCATCCTCTGTTTATAATCTGGCAGGGGATATTAACAATCGTCCTAACTATATGAAAACTACTGTCATTGGTGGGATACTTAATGCTAGTAACTTCTCTATGGGGGATGTTATTAGTAATAACTACATTAGTGGACCAGGCATTCGTATGCGTTTGTTCTCAAGCTGGAGTAAGAACCACTTTGATGAGCACATTGGACTTACTAGCCCTACGCTGAACACTCTCGCTAAGATTGACCCAGAACTGGTTAAACGTAACTTACCTGCCAAGGATGGTAAGGTACTCTACGTGCAAAGTGCTGACATTGGGTTTGGTGACTTCCAGGAATGGTGTGACCAGTACATCTATGAAAATGCACCAACCCGTATTGATGAACAGTTTGAAATTGATATTGATGATGAGACCGGCGTTATCACTATGGAATCTCAGGAGGGTGGTTCTACTATTCAGTTTACCCCTGTCAATTTTGAACAAGGTTCTCGTTATCTATACGTAGACTACACCTACTACTCTGACCCTAAAGAAGACCCTCCTGTAGTCGGCCCCTTGCTTACTTTTAGTAGTGAAAGCGAGTTACCTTCTACTTTTTTCTGGTCTACTGTGTCAGAGGATTTCACTCCAAGAAGTGAAACCCTTAACACTACTGTAGTGGTGCATTCTAGCTTTTCAGATGGAAGACCTGATGAGGAAACCACTACAACAGATACTGATACCCAAACCTGGAATGATTACATTAAGGTTTATAAGCGAGGCTACAACCTGTCTCTTACTACTGCTCAGGTAATCATAGATAACCGGGTTATGACCCACACTAAACTTGGAACCAAGAAGAGTGGTACCAATGTAGTCACTGAGGAGATTGACCTTGGTGGCGGTGTTATTGAAACACGAGTTACGACTACTACCGGTGAGTACATAGATATTGAGTACACGTCCCAGACTGTATCAACCAAAACCATTACTGATGCTGCTGGTGAACCACACCTCTTTGTCTACAAAGAGGGTGATGGTAATGCTGAACTGGACTCGTTATTTAATACTTACTCTGATGACAGCAGGTTTTACCCATTCATTCCAATGAGGTCAGATAAGACCTGGATAGACCAGGATGAGGATATGTATCCACTCTGTAAAACTGCTTTGCGTAAGGCTACTGGGGGCAAGCTTAATAAGGTACTTGATACGCTTAAAGACAACGATGACATTGATGATATTCAGTACATCTATGGTGCTTTTGGTTGTGCACTCAATACCCCGGAAGATACAGCTAAAGAGTACATATTCCGTTTCTTTGAGATGGCTGCTGAAGCTTTCCCAGCCGACCCAAATTATCCAACTATGGAGTCAATCATACAGGCGTATGAGTTGGCTAATATGGACGCAGAAGAGTATTCGCAATGGTGGGCAGATAACACCAGTGGTGCTGTAATTATCAGTACTCCACCAAATCCACCTGAGTATCCTGTTATCCCAAAAAGGGAATACAGAGTACGTAGTACCAAAGGTTACAAGTTTGATATGACTGTAGAGTGGAACTACATCTTTGAAACTAGTCATACTGGTTCTGCATGGGAGGGTGCTAAGAAAGGCGAACTCAAAACTCAGATGGGTGAGACTATTACCCTAACTCGTAAGTCCTACCGTACTAATACTCAGGGTGACCTGGTTGAGTATACCAGCTCTAAGACTATGCCTGCATTTGAGATGCTCTGGCAGACTGGCAGTGGTACGTATAAAAAATTAACCGTATACGGACTACGTCACCGTAATATGGTCTACAAGGATAAGAGTGTTGATTCTACTGCTAAGGAAGCCCTGGATGATGCAGATGAGTCAGGATTCCTTATTCCACTGCATACTAATATCTACCGTTCAATGTCACTGGTTCGTAGTACTCAGTTGTCTACTGCTTGTACTTATTTAGTGCTTAACAGCTATAAGAAGGTTAAGCAGAAGTGGTATCAAACAGGGGCATTTAAGATAGCAGTTATTGTTGTAGCCATTGTTATCTCAGTTGTCTCTATGGGTACTGGTGCAGCAGCCGGTGCGGGTATTCTCGGTGCATATGGTTCAGTTGGTGCTGCATTAGGCTTTGCTGGTATTGCTGCCATTATCGTAGGAGCTATTGCTAATGCAGTAGCTGCTATGATTGTTATGTCCATTATTGGCAAAGTTTCTACTGCATTGTTCGGTGATAAACTTGGCCTTATCGTTACTGCTATTGCTTCATTTGTAGCAATGAACGTAGGTACTGCACTTTCTACCGGTACCTCTATGTCCACGATGATTGCTAACATGGCTAATGCCCAGAACTTAACTATGCTCACCTCATCGGTAGGTAACGGTATTAGTCAGTATATTAATGCAAGTACTGCTGATACTATTCGTAAGACAGAGGAAGTGTTACAGCAGTACAATACTGACTCTAAAGCTATTCAGAGTAAGTACCAGGAAATGTTTGGTACTGATGGTTCCGGCATAATCGACCCACTCTCCTTCATTGGGATTGAGTCACTTGATTGCTTCACTAACCGCACTCTCATGACTGGTTCAGATATCGCAAGTATGTCCATGGATATGATTACTAACTTTGCAGATATAACCACTAATATTGATTTAACGTGAGGTAAGTCCTGATGGATTTAAGCTTCTTAACTGGCAATACGCAACCTTCAGTTGGTGCCTTCCAGTGGGCTAACAATGGTAATAGCAACATGGGGTTTAATACTCCTGCTATGGCCTACCAACCTGATACGTCTTTGGCTGGTTCCCTTGGAGGTTCTAACAGCACTCCTCTTACCGGTCTGTTTGACCAGCTGGGTATGAACATCCCTACCTTTCAGTTGGGGTTAGGTGCTATTGGTTCATTGGGTAATCTTTACGGAGCATTCCAATCCAATAAGCTCGCTAAGGACCAGTTTAACTTTGCTAAAGGCATTGCGAACACCAACCTGAACAACCAGATTAAGTCTTATAACACTGCGTTAGAAGACCGTGCTCGTAGTCGTGCTGTAGCAGAGAACCGTGATTCTGCTTCGGCAGATGCTTATATTGAACGTAACAAGCTTACTCGTTAAGGGGTAATTATGGCTCAGATTACTTGGCGAAATGTTGATGCACCTAACTTCTCTGGAGTTGGTGACAGCATTCGTTCATTCAGTGGTCTGCTTGGTAATGCTACTGCTGGTCTTAGTGATGCACTGGGTAACTTCCAGACTGCTGCAAGACAAGAGGTAGGCAACCAAGTAATGCAGAATGCTCTGCAATACCAAGACCCTACTGAGTACCGTAATGCTCTGGCAAGTGGTGCTCTGTTTCAGGGGGTAGACCCCTCTTTGATTTCTAACCATACTTTGGAAAATCTTGATAACCGTACAGGTAACCTGCTGAACCAAGCTACTCAGCAGCAAGCTTTGGACTATAACACTTACCGTACTGGTCGTATGCAAGACTTAGATGCCCGTGGTGATGCAGCCTCCCCTGCTTTACGTCAACTGGCTCTGGCTTACCAAAGTGGTGACCCTAACACTATTACTAAAGCACAGCAGCAATACGGTGGTGCATTGGATTCACTACCTGCTGACCAGGTTCAAGAGATTATGGGACGACTTCAGAGCCAAGGTAGTAATGCCATTGGTCAACGTCGTGACCTGTTCAACCTCGGTACTAATATGCGTGATGATGCAGATAGCCAAGCTGCTATTGGTGCATTGTCCCAGATTGTACGAGGTGCGGAGAACCCTAACGATGCTCGTATCCTTGCAGAAGCATATAGCAGAAGTCTGTCACCAACGGCTCAAGCTCGACTCCAGGGGTTACTGGCCCAGCAATACCCAGGCACTTATGGTAACAACGTTACTTCTGCCCCAGGCACTGCTGGCACTCGTAGTGGTAGTCCGTTTGATGTGACCTATCAGTTCCAGGGTACAAGCAAACCAATCACTCAGATGAGTATTGGTGAGGTAACCAACCATCAGGCGAATATGATTAGCTCTCTGGGTGCTTCCCCTGTTGGTGCTTACCAGATTAATAAAGCTACCCTCGAAGATTTTGCTCCTAAAGTATTGGGTGAAAACTGGCGTAACATGCCACTATCTCCTGAGAACCAGGACAAGATTGGTGAGGCTATCTTTAATGCCCGTAAGAACGGTAACCTTAAAGATACTTGGGCTGCTTTACCAGACTCCACTGTAGGTGCTTATAAGAACAGAACCTGGAATGAGATGAAGGGTCTTATTGCACAAGCTGAAGTGGGTGCAAATCCTCTTGCATTACAGCAAGCTGCACAGGGTAATCAGGCAGTGAGTAACCTTGCTACTGGTATGATTGGTACTCGTTTGATGGAAAACAACGCAGTGGGTAACGTACCGGATTATCTCCGTACTCTGGGTGATACTGCTACTCCTGGTGAGGTCGTTAACCGCCTGCTTGAGAATGACTTCAAGGGTGCTGACCGTAACTGGGTTCTGGCTCGTGTTAACGAGATTGCACAACGTGCTGGTGTTTCACCTGCTATGGCTGCAACTGTTATGCAGCGTGCACAGACTAACGTACCTGAGAATATGATTTGGCGTGGGCTGCAAGGACTTAACCCGTTCATCTCCAATGAAGCTGGTAATGGTACTCGTCTTAATGATGATGCTGTTGACCAAATGGTTGGTGCACTGCAACGTGGGGAACCACTGGAGCAATCTGTACGTAACCTGTCTACAGCTCAGGCTGCTCAGAACGTACAAGCTGCACAGCAAGCTTACGATGCTGCATTGGCTCAATTGCAGAATACACAGAACAAAATCAGTACGGGTCAAACTGCACTGACTGCTCTGTTACCTTCTCGCCAAGCTGCTGTGGAACGTGCACAAATGATGCTTCAAGCAGCACAGCAGCAAGTAACGGCTGACCCACAGAACCTGGCTCCACGTACATTCCAGTCTCAGGCTACTACTGACCGGGCTGTAAAACGGGAGAATGATTCAAGGGCAGAACGCTATTTGCGGCAGGCCAACCAGATTCCTGGCTATATGCAAACTCGCTAAATTACCCCATACTAACAAAAGCCCTTCGGGGCTTTTTTCTCACCCACACTTTGTATATAGTGTGTTCTCTAATAGATATAAGTTTGAATAGGAAACCTACCATGTCAACATTTGACAGACTGGCTGGGTTTGCAGACAGCGTAACCAATGCCAAGCAAGTTAGCGTCTCTACTGCAACCGACCAGAAGAAGGCAGAGCAAGGTGTCATCCCTACTCCTATCTCCCAAGATAACGCCTACCAGCTTCAGGCTGGACGTGTTGGAAATCTAGGAACTGGTGCCTTTGAGCAAGGTTCTATTGCATCCGACTTTACTAACCTTTCCCCGTTAGAACTCATTAATAAGTATGGTATTGAGCAAGGTACTCAACTTATTAATCAGAGGGCTAATGCTGCTGACCAGGTATACCGTGATAAGACTATTGAACGTACTCCGGGGCGTGGAGCCATTGACACTGCTTCTGGTGTTGGTCTTGGTCTTGCTAATACCCTTGGGGGCATTGCTGCTCTTGGGGCAGGCTTGGTCAACGATAATGCTGGTGCTTGGGCATCCGAACAATTAGGTAATCTGGGTGATTGGGTACACTCTACACAGAGTGATGCTTTGAATGCTCGTCGTAAGGTTGTTGCTTCCCAAGGTCAGATTACTGCACTGGAAAACGAGAACCAGTATAAGCAAGACATTAAGGATGGTACTAACCCTACCATTGCTGCATTATCTCGTGTTGGTCGTGATGCACTGGATTCCGTTGGTAATGTCATGCAAGACGGTACTGCCTTAACCGATGGTCTGGCCGAAGGTGTAGGTTCTCTGTTCGCTGCTGGTCCAATTATTAAAGGCATCAATGCACTTGGTAAAGTAGTCACCGGTACTCGTGCTGTACAAGGTGCTCGTGTAGCTGCTGCAATCGATGCGGCTAGTGGTACTAACTCACTGGCTCGTATTGGTGTAGCTGCTTTGGATAGGGCAGGTCGTGTTGCACCAGGTATGCTTGGCATTGGTGCAATGGAAGCTGGTGGTGTATACCAACAGACTGCTAGTGACATCCTTAAAATGCCTCATGAAGAACTTCTGACTAAGTCCCCTGTATATCAACAGCATATTGCTGATGGCATGTCTCCTGATGAAGCACGTCGTCAAACTGCATCTGAAACTGGTATTGATGCTGCTGCTATGCAATTCCCTATTGCTGCTGCCACTGGTCCATTGGTGTCTCGCTTTGAGGCTGCTCCAATGCGTGTAGGTTCCCTTGGTTCAGCAGTTAGCAATATGGGTCGTGAGACTATTGAAGAGGGTATTCAAGGTGCCACTGGTCAACTGTCTCAAAACGTCGCACAGAAACGTAACATCGATAAAAACCAAGACCTGGCTAAAGGTGTTGGTGAACAACTTGGTTTGGGTGCTCTCTATGGCTTTGGTGCTGCTGGGGTTGTTCAAGCTCCTGGTGCTGCTGGTAAGGCTGTGGGTGCTGCTCTGTCTCCTGCCATTCGTACTACTATGGCTGGTTTGCGTGCTGTAGGTGATGTTGGGGCTGCTGCTACTAAACCACTGCGTGACGCTCTGGTAGCTCGTGGTGAACGAGTTATGCAACAGAATGAACAAGCATCCCCTGTAGCTGACGAAACCGTTCAGGCTGCTGCTCAGGAAGCTACAGCACAGGCTGCTAATGCAGAGGAGACTCTGTACACTGCTGTTAACGAAACTGATGCTACTCCGGAACAGAAAGAAGCTGCTTATCGTTATGCTTCTGACCTGGTTAATGCTACTCGTTTCGACGAAGCTGAATATGCTGATGCACCAGATGCTGTTAAAGCTGCTGTTTCTGGTTCTACTAACCGTGTAGAAGCTATTCAGAAGTTAGCAGACCTGGTGAACTCTACTGAAGAGACTGACCCACAGGCACTGATGACTGCTGCCTCTTATCTGTATGATGGGGTTATGGGCTTTGAGGAGTTTGTAAACCGTGACCCGGCTGCTCTGAATAACCTACCTAGCGACTCACCAGCTAATACTGTACTTGACCAGTATTCTGGTCTTATCGCTAACATTCAGAACACTCCAAAGGTTGCTCGTGCTTTCCGTGCTATTAATCGTATGGTTACTGAGGCAGCAGAACAAGGCAAACTAGAAGTTAGTGAGAATCCTACTCAGCAGGAAGTTAATAATGTAGCAATGGCTGCACAGGTTGCTCCAGAAAAGCTTTCCCCTGAATCAGTGGACATGGTTCTTAAACATGCAAGTGAAGGACGTATTCAGCTGAATAATCGTCAGAGGGCTGCATTAACTACTGCTGCTGCCCTCTTGAAGGGTGCTCGTGAATTCGATACCGAAGCTGAACGCTTAGGTCTTCGCCCTCAAGACATTGTGGGTAAGCAGATTAAAACCGATGAGAGTAGAACGGAGGAAGGTCAGTACTCTGCGCTGCAACATGCCCAGCGTATTCGGTCTGCGTATAACTCTGGTAACCTCGACCTCGCCGCCGCTTACCTCAACGACTTTATGCAATTCGCCCAGCACATGAGCAACAAGGTTGGAGCGTTGAACGAGCATCTTGTTTCTGGGAATGCGGATAAGAATAAGTCTGTCCATTACCAGGCTCTCACGCCTTCCCGTGAATGGGTTCGTAGTCGTACCGGTCTTGGTGTCAATCCCTACGATACCAAGTCTGTTAAGTTTGCCCAACAGGTAGGGCTTGAAGCTAAAACCGTAGGCGATATTGCCAATGCTCTCGCCTCGGCTTACCCGGAGCTGAAAGTTCCTCATATCGAAGTTACCTCTTTGGATTCACGTCTGAACGATACAGCTGCTCAGGTGGTTAAGGCTTTCCGTCAAAGCAATCGTGACGCTGCCTCATCTCAACAGACTGCCCAACCAGTGAATCAGGTTAAAGAATCTCCTGCACAAACTCAGGAGACCAAACCTACTGTAACAGAACCAGTGGTAGAAAATACTATTCCTGTTAAAGAGGTTAGCGTACAAGAAGAGAAAGTAACTAAGACTACACCTGAAAAGGTAGAAGCTGCTGAATCGGATGCTACCCTCACTAATGAGGATACCACCACTCAACCTACTGAAAATAAAGAAGGTACTGCTGCTGTGTACCCTAATCTGTATTCCTCAGAGAAGGTTACCAACTACTTTGTTAAGTCTTTCAACGTACCAGCAGAACCTAAGTCTCGTACCGTAGGCTCTGAGTCCCCACTGAGTGACTTGACTAAAGCACTGTCTTCACGTGCCCGTTACGAAGTATACGTAAATCAAGACGAAGCTAATCCGGCATTCACTAGTGATGTGGCTAAACGCTACAGTGACCTGATGAAACATGGTGAGGGTATTGCTGATTTACTGCGTAATCGTATGGAGAAGTTCCTCTCTAACAAGAACGTTGGTAAACGTTTTGCTGAAGGTACAGAAGCTAATCGTTGGGTAGGTGGTAAGCTGCTTAACATCGTTGAGCAAGATGGCGATACCTTCAAATACAACGAAGAACTATTACAGACTGCTGTACTTGCTGGTCTGCAATGGCGACTCACTGCTGTACAGAACTCTGCTATCAAAGATGCTAAAGACGTAGCTGCTATTACCGGTATGGACCAGGCTCTGTTACCAGATGGCCTCGTTGAAACCTTTGAGAATGGTATGACCCTGGTTGAAGCTACTAACTCCTTGGCTCAAAAGATTGAGTCTTACTGGGGATTAGGGCGTAACCCTAATGCACCACTGGGTTACACCAAGGGTATTCCTGCTGCTATGGCTGCTGAAATGCTGGCTGCTTTTGTTGAGTCTGGTGACGTTACAGAAACCATCATCAACATGAATGAGTTTGACCCGGACAACAATAAAACTGTTGGTCTGTACTCTATCTCTCAATTGGATGAAGCTGACCCAATCAATAAGTTCCCTACTGCTATTGAGGAAGCTGTACTGGTTGAGCCAGAAGAGAAGATTTACTTCGGTGATGATGTACCTGCTGTACCACGTAACCAATTACGTAACCCAGCTGTACAGAATACACCGGAACAGCGTAAGGCACTTAAAGCAGAACAAGAGGCTGAGTTCTTCGTGCATGAGCCAATGGTTAACTTCTATGAGGCCATGGGTCGTGACAACATCCTTGCACTGTTAGGTGCTGGTACCGTTAATCCTGAACTGCTTAACGTAAATACTGCTCGTTCTATGGAAGGTAAAAACCTTTCCGTAGCTGCATCCTATGACCACTTGATGAATGTCATTAATCAGGTTCGTGCTCAATCTGAGAATATCTCAGAAGTACCAATCCACTACGGTTACAACATGACACGTGTTGGACGTATGCAGATGCTGGGTAAATACAACCCACAATCAGCTAAACTGGTTCGTGAGGCTATTCTGCCTACTAAAGCTACTCTGGATTTATCCTCCCAGAACTCTGCTGACTTCTCTGCATTCCAGTTAGGTCTGGCTCAAGCACTTGGTATCAAGGTTCATAATATGAGCCGGGATGCTATGGCACAGAAGCTGACTGCTGCTCTGGAAGGTAATCTGAAGCCTGCTGTAGATATGATGGTTTATTTCAACAAGACTGGTTCCTTGCCAGATAACTCCGTTGAAATTCTGAACAATGCACTTGGTGGTGATAAGTCCTTCGTAGCTCTCATGGCTCTGATGGAGTATGCCCGTTATTTGAATGCAGAGGACAAATCAGCATTTAATACTCCACTGTATGTGGAAGCAGATGGTGTTACCAACGGCCCTATCAACGCAATGGTATTGATGACTGGTGGTAAGTTCTCTAAAGAGTGGCTGACTAACGTTGCTAAGGGTGGTTTATTCTTCGGTAAGGCTGGTAAGACAATGAACGAACATCGTTCTATTGATGACAGCGTAGACCTTTATGAAGCCTCCACTAATGCACTGAAAGCATCTCTCACTGCTCTGCGTAATAGCTATGCCAACAACCCTTCTATCAGTACTCAGATGAACCATCTGACTTCTCTGATGGATTTGTTCCTGCCTGACCTTACTCTGCGTGAGGATGGTACCCTTGAGCTTAAACGTGGTATTGCTAAGAACCCACTGACCATTACCATCTATGGTTCTGGTGCTCGTGGTATTGCAGGAAAGATGGTTAGTGCAATTACTGATGCTATCTATGAGCGTATGTCTGACGTTCTACAGGCACGTGCCAGCAATCCTGATGTATCTGCTGCTATGGCTATGTTTGGTAAACAGGCTGCTTCTGAGGAGCACGCAGAGCAAATGCTTAAGCGTTTCCTTGCTG